>PVBE012186405.1_pt1 | contig 55435 bp, 53 predicted proteins | sample 1631181 | NCBI WGS metagenome assembly PVBE01 (sample SAMN08397723, study PRJNA350692) | Marine metagenome, whole genome shotgun sequencing project. | isolation source: water | place: Pacific Ocean | collected 2012-04
CATGATGGCGGAATTCACGGAAGCGCTGTTTAGCATCTTCTTTGTCGAGACCTTGATCAACGGGCTATTACTGGGCGGCGTTTTGGCCCTGCTGTCGTTGGGCCTAAACCTGATTTTCGGCGTTATCGACGTGGTCTGGATCTGCTACGCCGAGATTATCATGTTGGGCATGTACACGATTTTTTTCCTGCACGTGGACGGCGGCATGCCTTTGATCCTAGCGGCGGCCTGCGGGGTTGGCGTGACCGCTCTGCTGGGCTGGCTGACACATCGCCTGGTAATCGGTTATTTGTTGCAGGCGGCTCCGATCAACCAATTGCTGGCCACGGGCGGTCTGTTGTTTTTCTTCCAGGGTGCAGCCATGGTCGCCTTTGGCATCGAGTTCCGTAATCTCGGCGTTAGCCTGGGCAGTCTGGCGGTGAGCGAGGATATCTACCTCTCCTGGACCCGGCTATTGTCCTTCGCTATCGCGGCCGGCGTTGTCGTGGTTTTGTACCAGTTTCTTACCCGCTCCTACCTCGGTGCCGCGATCCGTGCGATCAGCCAGGACCGCGAAATCATGACCCTGATGGGGGTCAACACCAAGAAACTTTATCTGCTGACCTCTGCCATTGGCGGTGGCCTGGCCGGCTTGGCGGCGGCGCTGTTGGTGCTGCAGTACGATGTTCACCCCTTTATCGGCCTCAGTTTTGGCCCGATCACCTTCATCGTCTGTGTCATGGGGGGGCTCGGCAACATGGTCGGGGGCTTTTTGGCCGCCTTTATCTTTAGCGAGCTGATCACCATCGGCGGCTATTTCGCCGAGTTGGAATGGGGCTATGTGCTGGCTTTCGCCTTCTTTATCGCTGCCATGTTCGCCCGCCCCGAAGGTTTGTTCGCGAGGAAGTCATGAACAGTAAACTTCTGATCGCGGTCATTGCCGCAATCCTGGTTTCCTTGCCGTTTCTTGGTCTGGATAGTTATCCGTTACATCTGGTCATTGTCATCCTGATTTGGTCATTTGCCTATACGGGTTGGTCGATCATGGGCCGTTTTGGCCTGGTTTCCCTGGGCCATGGCGCCTTCATGGCGATTGGCGGATACGTTACCGCCCTGCTATGGAACGAATTGAGCTTAACGCCCTGGATCGGTATTCCCGTTGCCATGTTATGCGCCGGCGGCATGGCCGTTTTGATTGGTTATCCCTGCTTCAAGTTCCGAATTGTCGGGCATTATTTCGCCTTGGTGACCCTGGCTTTGTCGGAAGTTGTTCGCCAGGTAATCATCGCCACCCGGGATACGACAGGGGGTTCTTTGGGCTATACGCCGGAACGCCATGGCGACGGTTGGTCCGTTATTGCGTTGCAATCGGATGACCGGATGGTTTTCTATTTTGCCGCATTGGCGGTTTGGATGGCGGGTATCGTGATCTGGCGTCTGGTGGATCGCTCCATGGCACGATATGCCCTGGAGGCGATCTCAGAGGAAGAGGATGCCTCGGCCGCCGTAGGTGTGCGGGTGACCAGGGAAAAACTGAAGGTGACGGTTTTGAGCGCGGTCATGACGGCCTTTGCCGGGGCCATGTATTGCCAATATCAGATGTTTATCTCGCCCGACACGATTGGGGGCGTGGGGATTTCCCTACAAATCGTGTTCGCGGTGGTTGTGGGCGGTATCTATAACTCCCTTGGTCCTACCGTAGGTGCCGTGATCACTTTGCTGTTGGCGGAGGTCTTGCGCATCTGGATCGGCACTAGTGCCTATTGCGTGACGGAGAAGATCTGTTTGAATGTCGCCGGCGTACCGCTGCTGGTCTATGGCATCATGCTGATTTTGTTCATTATTTTCCTGCCTAGAGGTATCGTTGGCGCCTGTGCAGATCGCTGGCGGGTGCACAATAATAGCAGTGTTTCGGCCAAATAATTTGGCACCGATAATGTAGCGATTAGGTTTGGGGAAAATCACCCTGGAACCAAAACATCCGGCATGTCCGGGCGTCAACCCGATGGCTTGCGCTCAAGGCGCGAGAGCTGCATTGGTTTCGCCGAGGCGTTCGCGTGCAAACCACCAGATCCGTCACTAGCCAAATACCCACCGGTGTTGCCCGCCAGAGGCGGCACAATTAATTTCGGGCGCCCAGCAGGTCGCTCATTTGCATCGGGCAGTGGGCCAAGCCATTTTCCCTGGTCAGTCAAGGAGTTCGCTTGGTTCCAGAGGGCCTCGGACTGGGACGAACGATCTTCCATTCTCATGATCGTGTGATAATCATGGTTTATGGTCAATAATTTCATGAATTGCTGAGGGTGAGCTATCGGCGGCGGCAAGAAACTCTTGCTGCCGCCGTGCGCGGCCCTATATTGCCGGCCATGTCGAGCAGAGAGAAAATCGATCCGGCGCCGGTGCCTGCCTTAGCGCGGATGATCGCGGATGGTATCCGCCTAGATGGGGTGGAGCCCGGCGCGCGTGTTGTCGTCGCCATGTCCGGTGGCGTCGATAGTTCCGTCTGTGCTGCCCTGTGCCAGCGCGCGGGCTACGAAGTCGTGGGCATTACCTTGCAGCTGTATGATCATGGTCAGGCCATACGGCGCGCCGGTGCCTGTTGCGCGGGCGCGGATATATACGATGCAAAACAGGTGGCGGATATTCTGGGCATTGCCCACTATGTGCTGGATTATGAAGACCGCTTCCGCACCGCCGTGATTGACGAATTCGTCGATGACTATTTAGCCGGCTCAACGCCCATTCCCTGTATCCGCTGTAATCAACGGGTCAAGTTTGAGGACCTGTTGGCCACCGCGCGCGAGCTGGGCGCCGCCGCACTGGTAACCGGCCACTATGTCCGCCGCCTTGCTGGAGAGACGGGCGCGGAAATGCACCGGGCCGTGGATCCGCAGCGGGACCAGAGCTATTTTCTGTTTACCACCAGACAGGAACAGCTGGAATTCCTGCGCTTTCCCCTTGGGGGTCTGGCGGCGAAAGCAACGACGCGGGCCTTGGCGGAGGCATTCGGCCTGCCAGTCGCGGCAAAGCCCGATAGTCAGGATATCTGTTTTGTCCCCGATGGACGTTATGGCGAACTGATCGAACGCCTGCGCCCAGGAGCGGCGGAACCGGGTGACATCGTTGATCTGGCCGGTCAGGTTTTGGGGCGGCACGGGGGTGTCATTCATTTCACGGTTGGTCAGCGTCGCGGTCTGGGTCTATCGGGGCCCGAGCCCCTGTATGTTTTGGCGTTGCGGGCCGATGCCCGCCGTGTGGTTGTCGGCCCCAAGGCGGCACTGGCCCAGCGCCAGGTGCGTCTGCACGATGTCAACTGGCTGGACCGCAAGCGGCCGGAGGAAGGCCGAACGGTGCAGGCAAGGATCCGTTCCACCCACTCGCCGGTGGCGGCGGCGCTAGGCGCGGCCGATCAAAATATCGCCACCGGCCTTACGGTGGAGCTTTTACGGCCTGAAGAGGCCATCGCGCCGGGCCAGGCATGCGTACTTTATGATGGTGACCGTGTACTGGGCGGCGGCTGGATCGCCCGCGGCATGCCCTAGCCTCTCAACGCAGGTCCTTCATCAAGGGCAGGACCTCTTCGGAGAAGCGGACGAATTGGCGGTCACGGTCTTCATACGGTCCGACAAAATCCATGATAACGTGGCGTACACCTGCTTCGTGGAACTCGAACAAGCGCTCAGCCACGTCCTGAGGGCGGCCCAGGGCGCAATATTTCTTGGCCGCTTCGCGGAAGTCCATGGCATAGCGGACGCTTAAGGTTTCCGTGGCCTTATCCAGCGCGCCCTCGTAAGTATCATCGACCGTGGCGAACAACAAATGCCCAGTGCTAAATGGACGTTCCGGTCCCCCAGCGGTGTCAGCCGCTTGGTGGATCTTGTCCAGGGAGTCCTTGTACATCGCCGGGGTCACCACGTAGGACAGCCAGCCATTGCCGATTTCACCGGCTCGGCGCAGGGCCGCGGTTGAACGGCCACCGCACCAGATAGGCGGGCCACCCAACTGACGCGCGGGCGGTGACATGGTCAGTTCAGGGAAGGAGAAGTGTCTGCCGTCATGGGAGACCGCTTCGCCGCGCCACAGCTTGCGCAGAACCTCGATACCCTCTGTCAGACGGGCGCCGCGCTCGACGGGGTCGACACCGGCGACCTGAAAATCGGTCTCGAATTCACCGCCAACCCCGACGCCCATGATCAAGCGTCCGCCCGATAGATGATCCAGGGTCGCAACCTGTTTCGCCACTGGTCCGGGATGGCGAAGCGGTAACAGATAAACGCCGACGCCCAGGGCCAGGCGGGAGCTGTAGGTGGCAGCCTGCGCCAGTTGGATAAAGGGATCAAGGATCGGAATGGCAAAGGATAAATGGTCGCCGACCCAAATGGAATCGTAACCCAGGCGGTCGATCAGTTCGACCATGGCGCGGCCATCCTCCGCCTCTGGCAACCACCAACCCACCGCCGGCTCGGTCCGCCGATGTATGGTCTGAACGCCGAATTGGAAATGCTGCTCAAGCTGCAGGGTCATGGCTGCGGCCTCTCGTTCTAATTATATCAGGATGTCATGTTTGGCGTGCCACGGGCGCTCGGTCAAGCCCGGCGGGAAATCAAGGGGCGCGGCGGCGGTAAACATTGCCGCCGCCCCCAACCCGGCTTTTGCCGTGCTATTTCATGGGGAAGAAATCCACCGGGTTCATCAACATGTTCTCCTGTGCTTCAAGGGCGCCCAGCGCGGCGGAGGCCTGAGTATAAGCGATCCATTCGGGATCGGACCATAGGGCGGCGCGTTTGGCTTCGCGGTCACCGGCGTTTTCGTAGACCCAGATGTGCATGTACTGGTTCGGATTGCCGGTTTCCGTCTTCATATAGGCCAAGGGTTGACCCAGATTCTGGCTTTGTGGCGCAAAACCTTTTTCGGCGTACAATGCCAAATGTTTGCCGATGGTGCCGGGGCGGCAGGTATATGTGCGGACGTCAAGTAGCATGGGAAATTCCTTTGTGCTGAGTTTTGAACCCCTCGTAGTCTACGCCATAGCCGGGCTGTTTTCCCACGTTTGAAATTGAATCGTCGCAATTTAGTTGGCTCCAAATTAATTGCTTCCAAATTAATAGTATGCTAATCAATAGCGATCAAATTAATGCCATGACGCATAGTACCCAGGTATGGACAGCTCTTCGAATAGTGCCGGAAATGGCCAACAAATAGACCCGCGGGAGCAGTTTGGTTTTCGTTTGGGTCGGCTGGCGCGTTTATGGCGCTCGCGTTTGGATGAAAAGATGCGACCCCATGGCCTGACCCAGGCGCGTTGGGTCGTCATGATGCATATGCAGCGCGAAGCGGACGGTTTTCAGCAAAAGGCCTTGGCGAGGTTTGTTGGCATTGAAGGCCCGACCCTGGTGCATATCCTGGACAACCTGGAGAGCCAGGGTTTGATCGAGCGCCGGCTGGACGCAGCGGACCGGCGCGGCAAGACGGTGCATCTGACCGACGAGGGCTGGCGGATGATCGAGGTCTTGAACGATGTTTCGGCGGAGTTGAGGCGGGAGCATCTGGCGGGCATTTCGGATGCTGATGTCGCCCATTGCCTGGAAATTTTTGACCGTATTCAAGGGCAAGCCCAGGCGGCCGTATCGAAGGACGGTGACGGCATGAGTTTGGATTATTCAAGCGGCAAGAACGGATTGATCAAGTGAACGATAAGTCGACCACACAGCGGCTGCAGCCGCAAGATGAAGCGCAAAACAGCGGCCAAGGAGAACAACAGGCCGGCGCACAGGACGCATCGTCGAGCGGCGGTGCCCTGCCCAAGGCGTCATCGGGTCTGCGCCGGGGTATCGGCCGTATGTTTCTGGTGGCGGCGATCCTGGTTGGCGTGGCCGGTCTTCTGTATTGGGTTTATGGGCGCTATACGAATGTGGTCGTCTACGACGCTCGTATCAAAGCCGACATGATCATGATATCGTCGCGCATTGACGGCTGGGTCACAGAGGTTCCGGTGTCGGAAGGCGACGTGCTGAGGACGGGTCAGCCGTTGATCATGATCGATAATCGTGAATCGTCGCTGCGTCTGCGGGAAATTGATGCCCAGCGCAAATCATTGCAGGCCGAAAGACTGCGGATCGAAGCCGAGATCCGGATGATTGATCAACAGACCCGTGGCCGCTTCGAGGCCTCCCGCGCCGCCCTGAACTCCGCCAAGGCGGCCAAGTCGGGCATGGACGCGGAATTGGAGCAGATCCGCAATGATTTCGAGCGGGCGCAATCGCTGTTGCAGAAAAGGGTGATTTCGCGGCAGCGCTGGGAAGCCTTGCGCACCGCTTACCGATTGGCCGGGCAACAGGTATTGAAGGGCGAGGCCGATGTCGCCAAGGCCAATGCGGATGTCATGGAAGCGCAAGCCGACCGCCAGCGCATGGATGTCCTGCAAGGCCGGATCGCCTCTCTGCGGTTTGATGAAGAACGTTTGAATACCCAGCTTGAGCGGCAGCAGCTTGACCTGACCGACCGCACCATCAAGGCACCCAGCGACGGCAAGATTGACCGTATTTTTATTGATCCAGGCGAGTATGTGGCGCGGGGACAACGCCTGCTACTATTGCATAATCCGGCGGTGATCTGGGTTGAGGCCAACATCAAGGAAACCGATATACGTGACGTCAAATTGGGCGCCACGGCCAAGATCGGCGTCGATGCCTACCCGGATCTTGCCGTGGTGGGCGAGGTGGTCCGTATCGGTAATGCCGCGACCAATCAATTCGCCCTGCTGCCCAGCCCCAATCCCTCGGGCAGCTTCACCAAGATTACCCAGCGTCTTCCGGTCAAGATAGCGGTACCGCAGACCAATGGCCTGCTGCGCCCCGGCATGATGGTCGAGGTCGAGATTGCAATCACCCGCGATTGAGGCGAAGTTCGCGCGGTTTGGGCCGCGCTACCGCTACTATGTGATCTTCACGGCCATGCTTGGCACCACGGCCACGGCGCTGATGGCGACCATGACCAATGTCGCCGTGCCCGTGATAATGGGCGCTTTCGGCGTTGGCCAAGACAAGGTGCATTGGGTCTCTACCGGCTTCATCGCTGCGATGACCGTATCCATGCTGCTTAGTGACTGGTGTGTGCGCGCCTTTGGCATGAGAGTGACCTTTATCGGCGCCATGGCTGTTTTCATATTCGGCGGCGTCATGGGCGGCCTCTCCAACACCATTGATTTCATCATTGTCGCCCGTGTTTTGCAGGGCGCGGGCGCGGGTATTGGCCAACCCTTGGCGATGGTCTTGGTTCTGCAAGTGTTTCCCGTTGACCGGCGTGGCCGCGCGATGGCGCTATTGAGCGTTGGCATCATGGCCGCGCCAGCCATAGGTCCGGCTTTTGGCGGGGTGCTGGTGGATGGCTTCAATTGGCGGTATGTGTTTTTCATGTCGGCGCCGGTGCCTGCCATCGGGATCTTTCTGGCGATGTTCCTTATGCCTGGCGGTGATCGCAAGGGCGGGTTACCTGCATTTGATTGGACGGGCCTGGTTCTGGCGACCTTGTGTATTGCCTGTTCCCTGACCGGATTGTCCAGCGGTCAGCGGGAAGGCTGGGGCGCGCCGATTATTTCGGCGCTTTTTTCCGTCGGCATCGTCTCGGGTGTCTCCTTTGTCCTATGGGAACTGATGACGCCAACCCCCATTCTTCAGGTCCGTGTTTTCGCTAACCGCAAGTTCGCCGCCTCAATGGCAGTGGGCCTTGTCCTCAGTCTTGGCTTCTACGGGGCTGGCTATTTGGTTCCTCTCTTCGTGCAGACGGTACAAGGCTATAGCCCGACGCGGTCCGGCCTTTTGATGATCCCGGGCGGTGTCTTCATGATGGTGATTCTGCCCATCGCGGGGCGGTTTTCGGATAAGCTGCCAAGCTACCAAATCACCTTGTTCGGCCTTTTTGTCTATGGTTGCTCGTCATTGCTGATGATGCAGGCGGCGACGGATACCGCATTTTGGGTCTTTGCTTCGTGGTTGATATTTGGCCGGCTTGGTCAGGCGGCGATGATGCCAACTCTGATGGTTACGGCTCTCTCCACGACGAAGCAAGAGTATCTGAGCCAGGGTGCCGGCGCTCTGAACTTCACGCGGAATTTGGGTGGCGCCATTGGGGTCAATGTGGTTGCCGTCTTGCTGGATCAGCGCACGGCGTTTTATGCCGATGCCTTTGCCGGACTGCAGACGCCCGACAACAGTGCGACCCGGTATTTCATGCAGCAACTTGGACACATCTTGAACCAATTGGGCTGGCCGTTCGAATTGATGCGGTCAGGCGTACTGCATCTCGTTGGCCGAAGTGTTTATTCCCAGGCTTCCATGATGGGCTTCAAGGACGTCTTCCTGTTCATCGCCGTGGCATTTTTCGTCATGATGATTCCGGCCCTGCTGCTGCGGGACAAACACCCGGTATCCAGGCCCCGCCCAGAAACCAGACCCGCTCCAGCGGCAAGGGGCGGTTAGTATGGCGAACCCAGCCATAGAGGCGATGTTTGCGCGGTTTGGCCCGAATTACCGCTACTACGTCTCGTTCACGGCCATGCTTGGCACCATGTCCATGGTCCTGACCGCGACCATTATCAACGTTGCCATTCCAGTCATCATGGGTGCCTTTGGCGTCGGCCAGGATACAGTGCATTGGCTGTCCACCGGCTTTATCGCAGCCATGACCGTTTCCATGCTGCTAAACGACTGGTGCGTACGCGCCTTCGGTATGAGGGCGACCTATATTGGTGCGATGTCGGTGTTCATATTCGGCGCTGTCCTAGGGGGGCTCTCCAACAGTATCGATATGATGATCATTGGCCGCATCTTACAAGGCTCCGGTGCGGGCCTGGTGCAGCCGTTGGCCATGGTCCTGATGTTTCAGGTCTTTCCCGTCAACCAAAGAGGCCGCGCCATGGGGATATTCGGGGTTGGTATTATCGTCGCGCCGGCCTTCGGGCCGACCTTTGGTGGCGTGCTGCTGGACGCCTTCAATTGGCATTATGTATTTTTCATGTCGGCGCCCGTCGCCGCGGTTGGCATCATGCTGGCGATGATTTTTATGCCCGGTGCCAAGCAGGAGCGGCCCTTGCCCCCTTTCGATTGGGTCGGCCTGATCCTGGTGATCTCGTTCGTCAGTTGTACCTTGACGGGGCTGTCTAATGGCCAGCGCGAAGGTTGGGGCGCGCCGGTCATCGCGCTGCTTTTTTCCATCGCCGTCATTTCCTTCGCGGCCTTCATTATATGGGAATTGCGGACGCAGAACCCCATTTTGGAGCTGCGGGTTTTCCTTAGCCGGAAGTTCGCCGCTGCCGTCCTGGTCGGCATGGTGCTGAGTGTAGGGCTGTTTGGATCGACCTATATCATTCCACTGTTCGTGCAAACCGTACAGGGCTACAGTCCAACGCGCTCCGGCCTGTTGTTGATGCCAGGCGGGCTCTTGATGATGGCCATGTTCCCCATTGCCGGGCGTCTTTCGGACAGATTGCCCGGGTATCAAATGATCCTGTTCGGTCTGGCCGTGTTCGGCACCTCATGCATATTGATGATGCAGGCCCATACCGATACGCCGTTCTGGGTTTTTGCCGTCTGGATTATGTTTGGCCGGGTCGGCCTAGCCACCATGATGCCGACCTTGACGGTCACTGCCGTATCGACCCTAAAACCGGAATTGTTGAGCCAGGGGTCGGGTGCGCTTAATTTTTCCAGACAGCTGGGCGGTGCCGTGGGGGTCAATGTTCTGGCCCTGATACTGGGTCAGCGCACGGCTTTTTTTTCCGATGCCTTCGCCGGCCTGCAGACGCCGGACAACAGTGCAACCCTGCATTTGATGTCGCAGTTCGGCCGCATCCTGGGACAGCTGGGCTGGCCGTTCGAGATGATGCCGGCGGGTGCGCTGTATCTGGTCGGCCGCAGTATCTATTCCCAGGCCTCCATGATGGCGTTCAGTGATGCGTTTCTGTTCATGGCCTTGTTGTATTTTGTAACCATGATACCGGCGCTGTTCTTGATTGATCTGCCCATAAAGGCAAAGCTCCCAATCATTTTGCGGCCCCGGCATGGTTAGTCCTCGGCACGGAAGTTTTAGACCGTGAACGGTCCATCTATAGAGACATTGTTCGCGCGGTCTGGATCATGATCGGCCGCGTAGGGTTGGCGTCGGTGATGCCGACCCTGACCGTCTCCGCCATCTCGAACCTGCGGCCCGAGCAATTGAGTCAAAGCTCCGGAGCGATCAATTTTAACCGCCAATTGGGCGGTGCCTTGGGCATTAACCTGATTTCCATGGGATTGGAGCAGCGCACCGCTTTTTTCGCGGATGCATTTGCGGGCCTGCAAACACCTGACAACAATTCGACCCAGCTGTTGATGATGAAATTTGGCCATTTTCTTGGTCGATTGGGCTGGCCTTTCGAGAAGAAACCGGCGGGCGCACTTTATCTGGTCGGCCGCAGCATTTATGCTCAGGCCTCCATGATGGCGTTCAGCGATGTCTTCATGCTCATCGGAGTGGTCTATGTGAGGACGATGACACCGGTTTTACTGTTGCGCGATCCAGTCACCAAGCCAAGGCCGCGGCCCCGATTGCGGCCGCGGCCCGGATAGGCCATGCCTAGCACCGCTATCGAGACATTATTTGATCGTTTTGGGCCCAGGTACCGGCTTTTTGTGACGGTGACCGTGATCCTGGGCGTTGTGACGATGCTGTTGAACGCCACCATGATCAATGTCGCCATTCCCGTGATCATGGGTGCCTTTGGGGTTGGCCAGGACACGGTGCATTGGTTGGCCACGGGCTATATCGCCTCGATGACTGTGACCATGTTGCTGAACGACTGGTTTGTCCGATCCTTTGGTATGCGCACGACTTATCTCGCGGCCATGGCAGTCTTTGTCTTTGGCGCCTTCATGGGCGGGTTTTCAAACAATATCGATATTATGATCTCGGCCCGCGTCCTGCAGGGCCTAGGCGCGGGTTTGATACAGCCCCTGTCCATGGTCTTGATGTATCAGGTTTTCCCCATGCACCAGCGGGGCAAGGCCATGGGCCTGTTCGGTCTGGGCGTGGTCGTGGCGCCGACCCTGGGGCCGACGTTCGGCGGCCTGCTGCTGGATGCCTTCAATTGGCACTATGTGTTTTTCGCACCGGTTCCCGTGGGCATCGTGGGTAGCATTCTGGCCTGGCTGTTCATGCCCTGGCGCCAGGGCAACGAGGCCAAGCCGGCTTTTGATTGGACTGGCCTAGCGCTATTGGTTGTCTTTGTTACCTCTATATTGGTGGGATTGTCGTCGGGTCAGCGCGAGGGCTGGCACGCGCCGATCGTCGCCGTTTATTTTTCTACCTTTTTGTTGTCATTCGTGGCCTTCCTATGCTGGGAGTGGCGGACAGAGGTGCCAATCCTGCAATTGCGTCTATTCCTAAACCGCCAGTTCGCCGCCGCCGCCATGGTGCGTATGGCCTTGGGCGCGGGCTTGTATGGCACGACCTATCTGATCCCCCTGTTCGTACAAACGGTGCAGAGCTATTCGCCGACCCGCTCTGGTCTGTTGATGGTGCCGGCAGGCCTGACCATGATGTTTCTGATGCCCGTCGGTGGGCGCCTGGCGGACCATTTTCCGCGATATCTACTGATCCTGGGTGGCCTGTTCGCCTTTGGCGTCTCGTCTATCCTGATGACTGGAGCCCACACTGACACGCCGTTCTGGACCTTTGCTGCATGGATGATACTGGGACGCATCGGCATGGGTTTCGTTATCCCCACTATCAACGTTACCGCGCTGCAAAGTCTGAGTGCGGAACTGTTGAGCCAGGGCTCGGGCGCTGTGAATTTTATGCGCCAGATGGGGGGTGCCCTGGGCGTCAATCTGATCGCAGTCATGTTGGAGCAAAGGACCGCCGTATTCAGCCAGGCCTTCGCCAGTTTGCAGACGGCGGACAACATCCTTACCCAGCAATTGATGCAGCGCCTCTCGGGCCTGCTGTCGCAATTGGGCTGGCCGGTGGAAATGCACCCTGTAGCGGCCTTGCATCTGCTCGGGAACAGCCTGCATGCCCAGGCCTCCATGCTGGCCTTCCGGGATGTTTTTCTGTTTTTGGGCATGTGCTTTTTTTTCGCCATGCTGCCGGCCATATTGCTGCGTGAAAAGAAGCCCAAAGCCCGTCTTGCGCCGACTGTTCGGGGCAATGTCCAACCCGTCGGCGACCGTTAGAACCGGTCCATAGTTGCCGAATAGATCGACTAGCTCATCAGCGTAACATAGCCGCGACATCCTCTAGGTGATATCCAGGCGTATTTTTAGCCATCACGTCCGAATGATAGCCGTGCCAAATGGATTGGGCAGCTGGCTATTCGTGGAATATTCAATCCGCCCCGAAAGGTCTAAAAAAGGTTCGAAAAATGCTGTTTTCAGAGGCTGATTCAAGTCTCGTGACATTGCTAAAAACCGCAAGACTTGGTATAAATACGAACCTCGCGCCACAATATCTCGTGATTGTTATTTCAGGCGCATAACAGGCGAAATTAGTACGCGAAAATGTATTCAATCATTGTTCGTCGAGGGCGTCGAAACGCATCTATCAGGACTGAACGAATTGACTGACGACAGCCAGACTCCTCCCGCCGATCCTCCTGTTTTGCCGCCTTCGAGCGACGATGGCGGTGATGCCGTAATGCCCATCGCCATCGAAGACGAGATGCGGAAATCGTATCTGGATTACGCCATGAGCGTGATCGTCAGCCGGGCTATTCCCGATGCCCGCGACGGTCTGAAACCAGTGCATCGGCGCATTCTCTATTCCATGCATGAATCCGGCTATACCTCGGATAAGCCGTACCGAAAATCTGCCCGTGTGGTCGGTGATGTCATGGGCCGATATCACCCTCATGGCGATCAGGCGATCTATGACGCCATGGTACGCATGGCGCAGGATTTTGCCATGCGGCTGCCTCTGCTGGATGGCCAGGGTAATTTCGGCTCCATGGATGGGGACCGCGCTGCGGCCATGCGTTACACTGAAGTGCGCATGGATAAGCCGGCTGAGATGCTGTTGGCGGATATCGACAAGGACACAGTTGATTTCCAGGATAACTATGACGGCTCGGCATCGGAACCCATCGTCTTGCCGTCCATGCTGCCGAACCTACTGGTCAATGGCGCAGGCGGTATCGCGGTCGGTATGGCCACCAATGTGCCGCCCCATAACCTGGGCGAAATTATTGATGCCTGTTGCGCTTATCTTGATGATCCCACCATTACCGTGGATGGCTTGATGGAGTTCGTGCAAGGCCCGGACTTTCCCACCGGGGGACTTATTTTGGGCCGAGCCGGGATATTGTCAGCATTTCGTACGGGACGTGGTTCCGTCGTCATGCGTGGGCGTACGAATGTGGAAACCATCCGCAAGGACCGGGAAGCGATCATTGTAACGGAAGTGCCCTATCAGGTGAACAAGGCCGGCATGATCGAAAAAATCGCTGAGGCCGTGCGTGCGAAACGGATCGAAGGCATCTCTGATCTGCGCGATGAGAGCGACCGGACCGGCGTGCGCGTGGTGATTGAGCTGAAGCGCGATGCCATGGCGGAGGTGGTGCTGAACCAGCTCTACCGTTTTTCGCCCCTGCAGACCTCGTTCGGCGTCAACAGCCTTGCGCTGAACCATGGCCGCCCAGAACTTTTGAACCTGGGGCAAATGATTGCCGCATTTGTCGATTCCCGCGAGGTCGTGGTCTCCCGCCGCACCAAATATTTGCTGGGCAAGGCCAGGGAGAGGGCTCATGTTCTGGCCGGCTTGGCCATCGCGGTGGCCAATATCGAAGCCATCATCGGCTTGATACGAGGTGCGCCCGATCCGGCCACGGCGCGGGCGCAGTTGATGGAGCGGGATTGGCCGGCCCATGATGTCGAGGCAATGATCCAGTTGATCGACGAGCCGGGGCACCGGGTCGTCGATGGCGTCTACCGTCTGAGTGAAATTCAGGCCCGGGCAATTCTTGATCTGCGCCTGCAACGGCTGACCGCTCTGGGCCGCGATGAGGTGGGAGCGGAGCTGCGGGAGTTGGGCGAAAAGATTCTGGATTATCTTGATATTCTGCGTTCTCGCGAACGTCTCACCGGGATCATCCGGGAAGAACTATTGGACATGAAGGAACGCTTCGCGACGCCCCGGCGCAGCGAAATCGTCGAGGCCGAGATGGATCAGGAGGACGAGGACCTGATCCAGCGCGAGGACATGGTGGTGACCGTCTCGCACAACGGCTATGTCAAGCGGGTGCCGCTGTCCACCTACCGGCCGCAACGCCGGGGTGGCAAGGGACGCCAAGGCATGGCGACGCGGGACGAAGATTTCGTCTCCCAGCTGTTCGTGGCTAGTACCCATACGCCGATGCTGTTTTTCTCCTCCACCGGCAAGGTCTATCTGTTGAAGGTTTTTCGCCTGCCCATGGCGGCGCCCCAGGCGAGGGGCAAAGCCATGGTCAACCTGTTTCCGCTGGAGGAAGGTGAAACCATTCACACGGTGCTGCCCCTGCCCGAGAATGAAGCGGAATGGGCCGACCGCTATGTCATGTTTGCCACCGCCTCCGGTTCGGTGCGCCGCAATGATTTGGCCGATTTCAAACGGGTTCAGGCGAACGGCAAGATCGCCATGAAACTGCCCGAGGGCGACCGTATCGTTGGCGTCGCGATCTGTGATGCCAACGACGATATTCTGCTTTCAGGCCGGCGGGGCAAGTGCATCCGCTTCCCCGTGATCGACGTGCGGGTCTTCAAAAGCCGGGATTCGATCGGCGTGCGGGGCATACGCTTGATCGGCGATGACGAACTGATCGCCATGTCCATCGTGCGCCATGCTGAATTCGACAACGATACAAGGGACCGTTACCTGCGCTGGTCCAACGCCCGCCGCCGTGCCGAGGGGGAAGGGGAGAGCAGCACCGAGCCCTTTCCCAGCGCGCCCGAGCAGGCCAACGAAATGGAATTAGCGGAACAGTTCGTGCTCTCCATTACCGAGAACGGCTATGGCAAGCGCACCTCGGCCTATGAGTACCGGGTCACGGGACGCGGCGGTCAGGGCATCATCAATATAGAGGCCTCGGACCGGAACGGTCCGGTTGTCGCCTCGGCGCCGGTCGAGGAAGGTTACCACATCATGCTGGTTACCGATACCGGCCGTCTGATCCGCACCCCGGTGCATGACATTCGTATCGCCGGCCGCAACACCCAGGGCGTCACCCTGTTTGATGTGGAACCGAACGAGCGGGTGGTCTCAGTTGCCTGGCTGTCGGAGCAGAATGATGGCGAAGACGGTGATAATGGCGACACTGATGAGGCGCCGGATGATGTTTCCGACAATATGCCTAATGGCATGGAAGAGGATGCGAAAGAGGAATAGACCGGCGTTGGTGGCCCGCGGTATTGCCGGGCAATCGCTGGTGCCCCTCGTTTTCGCCCTTTTCATGATGGCCATGAAAGGCTAATGATCCCAAGATTAGTCTGTTGGCATTAGGAGGTGGTTTTGTCTAAGCAGCGTATCGGCTTTTATCCAGGTACTTTCGATCCCATCACCTTGGGGCACAGCGACATTATTCAACGTGCGACTAGGCTGGTGGATAAATTGGTTATCGGCGTCGCCATCAACCGCGATAAGGGCCCGATGTTTAACCTGGATGAACGTGTGCAGATGGTCCAGGATGAACTCGACTCATTCCCGGGCCAATTGAACGACTGTGAAATCGAGTTGCGGCCGTTTGATAATCTGCTGATGCATTGCGCCCAGGAACATGGCGCCGGCATTATCATCCGCGGTTTGCGGGCGGTCTCGGACTTCGAGTATGAATTTCAGATGGTTGGTATGAATCTGCGCCTGAATTCAGAGATTGAAACAGTATTTTTGATGGCCAACGATAAGTATCAATTCATTGCCTCGCGATTGGTCAAGGAAATTACCCGGCTGGACGGCGACGTCTCCGCCTTCGTTTCGCCGCGGGTAACGGAACGTTTGTACAAACGGGTGGGGCGTGGCTGAGATACCGCGGACGTCGGTGCCGTATCGCATGGCGCAGCTGGCTTGGAACGGGGCGGCTTGGAAAAGGGACGGCAAGATGCTGTTAAGAAGGCTTATTTTTGGATTAAGCATGGCCCTGGCGATGCCGGCCATTGAAGCGGGAGCGGTGGACTTGGAGAATACGATCTATCTGGAATTGAAGGATGGCCGGGTGACCATTGAAATGCGCCCCGACCTTGCCCCCAACCATGTCGCCCGCATCAAGGTATTGGTGCGGCAGAAATTCTATGACGGCATTGTCTTCCATCGCGTGATCGAGGATTTCATGGCCCAGACCGGTGATCCCACAGGCACGGGCACGGGGGGCTCGGGCCAGCATCTGGATGCGGAATTCTCCAACGAGAAGCATCTACGCGGCGCCCTTTCCATGGCCCGGGCGGCTGATCCCAATAGCGCCGACAGCCAGTTCTTCATCGTCTTCAAGACGGCGCCATGGCTCGATGGTCAGTATACCCTGTGGGGTCAGGTCACCGACGGCATGGATGCCGTGGATAAGATCAAGAAGGGCGCCCCCGGCAGCGGTGCGGTGGCCGATCCGGACAAGATCATCTCCATGCGGATGGCTGCCGACGTGGAATAGCGTACCGGAAGTACCCTTCCTTGTGTTAATGCCGGGCTTGGTCCGGCAATCCATGGCGATGCTTGGCATGGTGTCGATGGCGGTGCCTGTGGATGGCGGGTCAAGCCCGGGTATGACGGTGAGGTTGGGTAGAGTTTTCCGTATGGCGGAGCGCCCTTCATGGACGTTGATCTTTTCGATTTTGATCTGCCGCAAAGCGCCATCGCATTGCGTCCGGCGCGGCCGCGCGATAGCGCGCGCTTGCTGCACGTGGGCCATGCCAGCGTGCAGGACAGGATGATCGGCGATCTGCCGGCCATGTTGCGGGCAGGTGATCTGCTGGTTTTCAATAATACGCGGGTGCTGCCGCTACAGCTCGAGGCGCGGCGAGGCGAGGTGCGGATTGAGCTGACCTTGCTTGAGAGCGTCGCTCCGGGCCGCTGGCGGGCTTTCGCCCGTCCAGCCAGGCGTTTGTGCGCCGATGATCAGTTGATCATCGCCGATGGTTTTACGGTACGGGTCGAAGGGCCGCATATTGATGGCCAGGTGGTCCTGGATTTTGCCATGACCGAGGCCGAACTGATGGCAGCTCTAGCCCGTTACGGAACTTTGCCGCTGCCGCCCTATATCCGCAAGCACCGGGCCGTGGATGAACAGGACAATACAGACTATCAAACCGTTCTAGCTCGCTGCGATGGCGCCGTTGCGGCACCCACGGCGGGCCTGCATTTTACCGATGGATTGCTGCGCAGTTTAAGCACCGCTGGCGTGCAACATGCGGCGCTTACGCTGCACGTCGGGCCCGGCACCTTCCTGCCCGTAAGCGCGGGCGACACCGATGATCATCACATGCACAGTGAATGGGGCGAGATGGACGCCGCCGTGGTACAGCGGATCAACCAGACCAAAGCCCAGGGCGGCAGGGTCATTGCCGTGGGCACGACGTCACTGCGCCTGTTGGAAAGCGCGGCCCAAGGCGGCAGACTGGATGCCTTCACCGGCGAAACCGATATTTTTATTACGCCCGGCTACCAATTTCGTATGGTTGATATGCTGTTGACCAATTTTCATCTGCCGCGATCTACATTGTTCATGCTGGTTTCGGCCTTTTCCGGCCTGGAGCGAATGCAGGCGGCCTACGCTCATGCCATCGCCGCCGGCTACCGCTTTTATTCCTATGGTGACGGCTGCCTGCTGGAGTTGGAGGCTGCGCCATGACCGCCTATGATTTTCAGGTCTTGGCCCAGGATGGCGCCGCGCGCACGGGAAAGATCAACACGGCGCATGGCGAGATCGCGACCCCCGCCTTCATGCCCGTGGGCACGGCGGCCACGGTCAAGGCCATGACGCCAGAAGCGGTGCGCAAGACCGGTGCCGATATTGTTCTGGCCAATACCTATCACCTGATGCTGCGCCCAGGGGCGGAGCGGGTCGATCGCCTGGGCGGTTTGCATGATTTCATGCATTGGCAGCGGCCTATATTGACGGATTCTGGCGGTTTTCAGGTCTATTCCCTGTCCGATCTGCGCCAGTTGGACGAGGATGGGGTGACGTTTAAGTCCCACATCGATGGCTCCAAGATGTATCTCAGCCCCGAACGCAGTATCGAGGTTCAGCATCTTCTTGATGCCGATATCACCATGGCCTTTGATGAATGTACGCCTTATCCGGCGACGGAGAAGGTCACGGCGGCCTCGATGGCGCTGTCCATGCGTTGGGCCGAGCGTTGCCGCACGGCGTTCGTGGAAAGGCTGGGCTATGCCCTGTTCGGCATTGTTCAGGGCGGTATGTACGCCGATTTAAGGTCTGAGTCCGCTGCGCGCCTGCGGGAAATCGGTTTTGACGGCTATGCCATCGGTGGTCTGGCGGTTGGAGAAGGTCAGGAACTGACCTTCTCCACCCTGGACGTGACCGTGCCGCATTTACCCGGAAAACAACCGCGCTATCTGATGGGCGTGGGCCGGCCCGGCGATATCGTCGGCGCGGTCCAGCGCGGCATCGATATGTTCGATTGCGTCATGCCCACGCGGTCCGGGCGCACGGGGCAACTTTTCACCTCTCGGGCCATCTTGAACATCCGCAACGCCCGCCATGCCGATGATCCACGCGCGGTGGATGAGACATGCCGTTGCCCCTTGTGCCGGAACTATTCGCGCGGTTATCTGCACCATCTGTTCCGTGCCAAGGAGATCTTGGGTTCCATGCTGGCGACCTGGCATAACCTGACCCATTATCAGGACTTAATGGCCAATCTGCGCCAGGCCATCACGGAAGGCCGCCTGGATGATTTCGCTTTTGCCCATGGCGAGGCGGCTGAGTTGGGAGATATTGAACCGGTCTGAAAATTAGAGTCGATTTTCGAGGCTATGCTGGCGAAATAGCATTGACCCGGACCCCGTGTCGACCTAAATTCCGCCCCGATGCGCGCGTAGCTCAGTTGGTAGAGCACCTGACTTTTAATCAGGTTGTCACAGGTTCGATCCCTGTCGCGCGTACCAAATAAAACAAAAGCTTAGCTGGTTTATACGCTGAACCTTTGTTCCTTCTAGGAAGCATATAAGGAGCGCAATAGTGAGCGACCGCACCTTTTAGGCTTAGCTAATGACCCCGTCGTTATGCAGCGGACAGTTGAACTCTTTGCTCTTGCCCAAACAATCCTTTTTTAGTTCCTGCCCTCTCAAAATGCGTCTCTAAGAGGCCAACTCGAAACTAATTGAGTGATTTCAGCATGTTGTGGTTCTCTCCGTTGCGTCAAAGCAATGGAGAGCACAGCATGCGGCCTTCAACTATCTGCCACCAACTTCCAGGACTACGGCCATTGCGGAGTCGCCCGCCGCACAACCTTGAAAAAGGCCGCGCCCGCCACCTTTCACGGCCAACTCCTCGATCAATTCAACAATCGTCCGCAAACCTGTGGGGCCTTGTGGATGACCCCATATCAAGGAACAGCCATAGTTGTTCATCGCTTCGAGGGCAAAACCTGTTTCGCGGCTGAAGACGATATCATTGACGGCAAACGGATTATGCGATTTCACCGTATCAATAGCGGCCATATTCAGTCCAGCATCGTCCAAGGCCCGCTGCGCCGCTTCCACGGGAGCTTGGGGCATATAGCCCTTTTCGGTGCGTGATTGGCCAAAGCCTAGCAAACGAACACGGATCGAGGTATCGGAGGCGTACTGTTGGGCACTGTCCTCAGTTGTCACTAGCAGGCCCACCGTGCCGTCGGCGGGATGTGTTTGGCCGCCGAAGGTAATGCTACCGCCTGCCTTGACCGGCCTCAGTTTAGCCAGTCCCTCCGCGTTGGCCGCGGCCACGCCTTCATCGCCGGACAGGATGGCTATGGTTTTACGGAGGCGGTTGTCGGGAACCTCAAAGGGTAAGGTCATGAAGCGTTTTTGAAACGCGTGATCGTTGGCCAGTGCGTCCTGATATTGATCATGGCGGCGCAGCACCACGTCATGCTGCTCCTCTGTGCTGATTTGATATTTGGCGGCGACATTTTCCGCCGTGTCGATCATCGCGTTCCTGGCGTGGGGGTCATGGTTGAAGTTATCCATCACGACATCTTCATGGTCGCCCGTGCCGCCAGGTCCGGATGGGGCGGGATAATAGACATGCGGTCCGTTGGAGGTTCGGTCAGCGGTCAGGATCAGGGTGGTATCGGACAGACCCGCGCTGACTTCGTGCGTGGCGGCGGCCAGGGTTCGGGCGCCCGTGGCGCAGGCCTGATTGATGGTGGGGCCGGCGACGTCTTCGGCGCCCATCATGCCGGTAACCCAGGGCAGGCCATAGAACGACTGCTGCTGGGGCACCGTCATGCCGAGGATGCCGTGGTTGATTTCGGCCAAGGAAATCTCGCGCTGCGCCAGTTCACTCTTCGCGGCATGGGCAGCGATTTTCAGGCTATGAAGATGAGACAGGCTGCCTTGCCAGCGGGCAAAGGGGGTGGACCAATAGGCACCATAGGGGATCTCCGCACCACGGAACATGAGGCTCTTCCAATACTAATTATTCAGGGGCCTGGCCGCCCGCGTTTGACAGCCAGGGAACATGCGGCCAACCTAGCGCAGAATTCTGGATTTGGGCAGCGGCGAATGGAAGCAACCGGTTTGCCACAGCCGGTAAAAAGAAAATTTTTGCTTTGGAGGAGTATGGTGATGAGTGAGGCGCGGGTGGATACGGTAAGGCTGCAAACTGTGGTGAAGGGGTTTTGGGAATCCGCGGCCCTGATGAGCGGTGTCGAGTTGGGATTATTCACGGCAATTTCTGAAGGCCGGAATACGGTTGAGGCAGCCGCCGCCGCGATGGCTATAGAGGTGGAAAACGCCGAGCGTCTGATGACCGCCCTGACCGCCATGACGATATTGCAGCGGGATGGCGATAGCTTCGCCAACGCACCTGATGTGGAGCGCTTTCTGGTCGCGGGCAAATCCAGTTATGCCGGTCCCTGGATGCTGTTTGGCAAACCGAAGTGGGACGATTGGGGTAAATTAACCGAGCGCCTGCGCTTGCCCAAGGAAAGCCAACGGGTGCTGGGCATGTACGAAGACAGTTTCACTGTTGAAAAGGCCCGCGCCTATCATGAGGCGACCTACTCCATCGGCATGGGGGCCGCGCGCTGGTTCCACAAACAGGTCGATCTGACGGGGCGTAAGCGGATCATGGACCTAGGTGGCGGTTCGGGCTGTTATTGCATCAACGCGGCCATGAAATTCCCTGAAATTACCGGCGTGGTACTCGATCTGCCCTCGGTCGTGGTGGTGACCCGCGAATTCATCGCCGAGAACGGTTTCACGGACCGGATCACGGCGGAGGCCTGTGACTTTACCGCCGATGCCCTGCCTGAAGATGCGGATGTGGCGATCATGGCCTCCAATCTGCCGCAATATAGCCGTGAAATTATCGCCGGTGTGGTACAGCGGGTTTACGATGCCTTGCTGCCGGGCGGCGAATTTCATCTGATTGGCGAAATTCTTGATGATGACCGCTGCGGCCCCATCGCGCCCGCCCTGTGGGGCCTATCCGAGGCTGTCAGCAATTCCACCGGTCTGGCCCATTCCGAGGCTGACGTGATCGGGTATCTGTGCGATGCGGGTTTCGCGAATGTAACCGCGACAGAATTTATCCCCGGCACCTTGACGCGGATTACTGGGTTCAAAGCTTGATGGTTTTCGGACGGACGCCTGTTGGTGCCAAAAAATGTGCCTCTTTTTTAGGCGGCATAAGCGGCATAAGTAGAAAGAAATATTTAATATATGAGTAATTAACCATTTTGAAATAGCTCCAGTTGATAGTTGTCATCGTAGCGAGCATGGAGTTTCGGACGGTGAGCTGCTGTTTCGGTGATTTCAAATGTCCTGGAGAAATAATGTCTGAAACCTTGCGTCAAAGCGTTGATGATTTTCTGGCCAAGGTACACGCCGGATAATTTCAATCCATTTTTCTGTTCTAGGGCCTTTCATCCTGTTTGGGTGAAGGGCTCTTTCCTTGTTTCCGCCGATGTCGGGGTGAGGGTATTATTGCTGCCTGTAGTTTAGATGGAGGCGGGTGATGGCGGACGAAGCGATTTTGGCAAAAGGCAGCGTGGCCTTGGTAACCGGTGCCAGCGCGGGTATTGGACGGGCCGTGGCGACGGGGTTGAGCGCGCGGGGTGCGCGGGTCATTTGCGCCGCTCGGCGGCTGGACAGATTGGAAGACCTGGTTGCCGGGTTGCCCAGCCCCGCCCTGGCATTTGAGCTGGATATCGCCGATGGCGAAGCCGTCGATGGTCTGCTGCAACGCTTGCCCGAGGATTGGCGTCAGATCGATATTCTGGTCAACAATGCGGGCCATGATCTGGGCGGACGGCAGCCTTTTCATCAACGCGATGCCGCAGATGTCGCGGCCGTGATCGAGACCAACGTCACCGGCATGATACGCACCACACTGGCGATCGTGCCTGGTATGCGGGAGCGGGGCAGGGGCCATATTGTCACCATCGGCTCAGTCAATGGTGTGGAGTGGACCGCCAACCATAGTGTCTATGTGGGCTCCAAATTCGCCGTGCATGGCTTCACCAATAGCCTGCGCCAGGAATTACAAGGCACCGGCGTGCGTTTGACGGAGGTGATGCCGGGCTTGGTACGAACCGAGTTTGCCTCCGCCCGCTGGTTGGGCGACGAAAAACGGGCCCAGGAATTCTACGACCGCTTTGATGCGGCATTAGCGCCCGAGGATATCTCCGACGCCGTGCACTATGCCCTTGACGCGCCGGCGCATGTCAACATCTGTGACCTGGTTTTGCGCCCAGCTTGAGCCTTGAGGCGGGTCTGGAAACTGATTGCTTAGCCCAGGATTCCAGCGAACTGCGCCGGATCGACATTGCCCCCCGACAGGACGATGACCGTGTTGCCTTCGCTCAAATCCAGCTTGCCTGCAAGGGCGGCGGCGAGGGCGGTGGCACCGCCTGGTTCGACCGCCAGTTTCAACTGGCCAAATGCTGTTGCCATGGCGACGGCGACGTCTTCATCGCTGACCACTAGGCCGCTACTGCAGAGCCATTGATTAACCTGAAATGTAATCTGGCCCGGCTCTGGCGCCAGCAGAGCATCGCAGAAACTGTTGACGCCCGCTGGGTTGCTCTGGCGGGATTGGCTGGCCAGGGAGCGGGCGGTGTCATCAAAACCCATGGGCTCGACGGTATGGATCTCTGCCTCGGGACAGTGATGCTTAACCGCCGTGGCCACGCCTGCTGTCAGACCACCGCCGCCGCAGGGCACCAAGACGCGGTCGGGCACCAGGCCACATTCCGCCAGCTGTTCGACTATTTCTAGGCCCAGAGTTCCCTGGCCGGCCATGATGAGGCGGTCATCGTATGGACGGACTATGGCGAGGCCGTGTTCCTCCGACAATTGGGCGGCGATGGCTTCGCGTGTCTGCGCGCCCCAGCGGTCATAGGTGACGATCTCGGCCCCCCATGCAGCGGTGCCTTGCTTCTTTACCACTGGCGCATCTTCAGGCATGACGATCAGGGCGGGGGCATCGCAATAATGGGCTGCGGCAGCCACGCCTTGACCATGGTTACCGGAGGAATAGGCGATCACCCCGGCGCGTCGGGTGGCTGTATCCAGGCGGCTGATATGGTTGTAGGCGCCACGAAACTTGAACGAGCCGGTGATCTGCAGTGGTTCCGGCTTAAAGAATAGACGCCCGCCCACGCCCTCGTTCAATGTCCTGTTCTCCAATAGCGGGGTGCGTACGGCGATGCCATGCAGAACCTGGGCTGCCGCTGCTACGTCGTCATAACTTACTGGCAAATCAATGTTTGGCTTGTCCATAGGTCTCCAGAAAATCATCTATGGCCGCGATGCAGGCCGGTTCGGTCAGTTGCGGTACATGGCCGCGATTGGGCAGGCTGACTTGGATCAGGTCTGGCTTCTCCTCCGCCATGCGGGCAAAGGTGGCGGCGCTAAGAATGTCGGATAGCGCGCCGCGAATGGCCAGTGTGGGGATATGCGCCAGAGATTTGAAGTAGGGCCAGAAATCAACCGGGCTGTCACCTTGATCCGTCACCATGTCGGCAACGGCTGGATCATAGTTTTGCACCAACATGCCGTCCTCGCGCTGGCGGAAGGTACGCAAGGCTTCATCCCGCCATTGTTCCTCGTCCCAATCGGGATAGGCCGCGCTGAACAATTGCCGCTGATGTTCGGCGGCTTGCTCCAGATCCATCGCCGCCGGCGTCTTGCCCGCATAGCCGGAGATGCGAGCGACGCCGGTTGGATCGATCTCGGGCCCGATGTCGTTCAGGATCACGCCCGCCAGGGCCGTCGGCCGCGCCGCGCCCAGGGCCATGGTTAGGATGCCGCCCAACGAAGTGCCGATGACGATGACCCGATGACACGCGGTGACGTTCAGTAAATGGCCAATATCGGAAAGATATGTCGCCGGGTTGTAGTTGCCGGGATTTGGATCATGGGCGGACTGCCCCCGTCCGCGCAGGTCCAGGGCCAGTACCCGCCGCCTTGGGCATAGGTGCAAGGCCAGTTCATGGAAATCAGGCGCGCTACGGGTCAGGCCAGCCAGACACAGGACCGGTGTCGTTCCGGTCCGGCTGTTGCCATAGTCGCGGTAGGATAGCTCCAGATCGTCCTGGGCCCGGAAGCGCCGTTGCTGAAAGTCCATCCTCAGTTCCTCAAGCCGACGATTGCGGGCAAGGGCTTCAGATTATCCAGCATGATATCCGGGTTGCCGGGCAGTCGCTCCCTGGCTTGTGAAAAGCGGTTTATCCAGACCACACGAAAGCCGAAGTTCGAGGCCGCATGGGCATCCCAGGCATTTGAGGATTGGAAGCTGATGGTCGATGCCTTGACGCCAAGTTGATCCACGGCCAATTGATAGACCGCCGGCGCAGTCTTGTAGACCTTGATTTGGTCAACTGAGATCACCGTATCCAGGGCATCGCTAATGCTGGCATTGTCGACTGCCGCTTGCAACGTCTTGGGTGAACCGTTGGAAAGTATGGCCGTCTTCATGCCACCGTCACGCAACTGGCGTAGCACATCGCCAACTTCTGGATAGGCATCCAGTTGCAGATACAGTTCCATCAGACGTTCCCGCAGCGCGGGGTCCTTGATCTCCAAGGCTTCCATGGCGAAGTCCAGGGCTTCCCCCGTGACCTGCCAGAAATCCGCGTAATTCTCCATCAAGCTGCGCAGCCAGGTGTATTGCAGTTGCCGGCCCCGCCACAGTTCTGCCAGGGATAGCCATTTGTCACCCAGATCGGCGGTGCAATGCTGTGCGGCGGCATTAACATCGAACAGGGTGCCATAGGCATCAAAGACGCAGGCGCCGATATTCTCCAGCCTGTTCGTATTCATGATCAATCCCCAAAAATTAATTCTAATCTGCCATTGCTACGGCACCATCACTTTCCAATTGTCTGATCCGCGCACCGTCATAGCCAAGCTCCATCAGGATTTCCCGGCTCTGGGCGCCGATGGGTTGTGGTGCGAGGCGCACGCCCGGACGTTCACCGTCGTAGCTGGCGGCGTGCGCCACCAGGGTAACCGTCTCGCCACTTGCCAGCTTGCTCTTCACCAGATTGCCGTTGTGGCGGATCTGAGGATCGGACACCACTGCGTCATAGCCCATGACCGGTGCATGCCAGATGGCGTGCGCCTCGAACTTATCACACCATGCCTCGGTGCTGTCGCCTTCGATGACGTCTTGGATCAATCCGGTGGCCTCCTCGCGCTGCTCCCAGCCATCCGCCTCGGTCATGGCGGCCAATTCCGGACACTCAAGCACCGTGCCAAGCAGTTCCAGGGTACAGATCGAGATGGCGATGTGGCCATTCGTTGTGCGGTAGAAGCCATAGGGCGCCTGATAGAGCCAGCCGGCGATATGTTCAGGCGAGCGTATGCCGCGTTCACGAGGGCCGTTCAGATGGGCGACGATGGATTCCTGCTGCAGATCAAGTGCGGCTGACATCAAGTCAACCTCCACCCGCGCACCCTTGCCCGTACGGCCCTGGCGTACCAGGGCAGCGAGGATGGCGGAGGCAAATACGACGCCGCCGTGATGGTCCGTGGCCGAGACGCCGACGGGTGTCGGCGGTGCTGATTTGCTGCCCGTGATCATCGCCAGGCCCGAACGTGCTTGGATAAGCAGATCCTGACCAGGGCGCGAGACGTAAGGACCGCTGGAACCCCAACCGGAGGCAGACGCGAAAATCAGCCGGGGGTTGGCGGCGCGGGCCGTCTCCCAGCCAAGGCCGAGGCGGCCCATGATGTCGGGGCGAAAATTCTCCATCACCACGTCGGCATCCTTCATTAGCGCCAGGGCGATATCGCGGCCGGCATCCAATTTTAGGTCAAGGGCGATGCTGCGTTTGTTGCGGTTGGCTACCAGGAAGGCGACGCTTTCCCCGCCTACGAAAGTATTGCCGCCGCCCCATTGGCGCTGAAAAGCACCGCCGATCGGCTCGATCATGACGACATCGGCGCCCAGGTCGCCAAGATTTTGCGCGGCCAGCGGACCAAGCATGAAGTGATTGAAGCTGACGATCTTGACGCCGTCCAGCATGCCCATATTACGTCTCCTCGGAATTTGCGTTACGCGGTACCAGCGCGGACCTGAATATAATATGCGGTATTTACCATCGTTTTCATTCGGTTCACGATTTTGGACAATAGATTCAATTGAGCGGCGATCAATCACTTATATGGAGCGGATAGAGCAATGGTAACGTTCACCCGCAGAAATTTTGAGCCGTTCAGATGTATTTGATGAAGGTGATGCCGCCGCGTTGGTCTACTTCCTACGCAGCGGTTTGGTCCGAATCTGTGTTGCGGCGCAAAACGGAAAATCCAAGACCCTGGTGGACGTGAAGGTTGGCGAGGTATTTGGCGAAGTCGCTTTGTTGGAGAACCGCCCGCACTGGGCCTTCGCCATTGCTTTGGAGAAGTCGGTGGTATTGGAGATCCTGCGCGGGGAATTCATGCGCCATCTGGATGCGGCAGGCGGTTGCGGTGCAAATCCTGGAGCAAAGCCAGCTTCGCCCCCTTGGGATTTAAACGCCAACGGTAGACCTGCAGATTTTCAAGCACCCGCTGTACATAGTTTCGCGTCTCGGAAATGGGAATGGCCTCGATCCAGTCAATAGGATCGACATTGTCCTTGCGTGGATCGCCGTTTTTCCGCCGCCAGCGGTCCACCCGGTTTGGGCCGGCGTTATAGGCCGCCAATGCCATGATGTAAGAGCCGTGATAGGCCTTGACCAGTTGGCTAAGATAGTCGGTACCTAGGCGCATGTTGTAGCGGCCATCGAACAAGCGGTCCTGGCGATAACGCAGGCGCAGCTTCTTGGCCACCTTGCGGGCGGTGCGCGGTAGCAACTGCATCAGGCCCCGGGCTGAGGCGGAAGATACGGCGCGGGGATTAAACTCGCTTTCCTGGCGGGCGACCGCATGTGCCAGGGCGGCTTCGACCGGCATGGGCGGCAGGTCCGATAAAATGGGATAGCCGGTGCGCGGTAGCAAAGTGCCGGCGCGCAGCGATAGTTTCGCCGCCCGAACCGCCAGGGCCGGCTGGCCCAGGGCCTGGCCAAGGCGGGCCGCCAGCAGGCGCCCATCAGCGTCCTCCGCGCTGCGGGCCAAATGCAGGATGAAGGGCCGCAAATGATCCTCCTGCTTCAGCTCCATAAAAATGCGGCTCAATCGAACTATTTCTCGGCTGTTAAATTGCTGCATGACCCCATCGCGTGGAGACGGCTCCCGCGGCATGCGCCAAACTGCCTTTGGGCCCAGCGCCTGAATGGCAAGCTGGCCGTAATAGGTAGAGGGATAGCGCCCGGCGGCCTGGTACCATTTCTTCGCATCGATAGGACGGCCCATGGCGATATTGGCCCGTCCCGCCCAATAGGCGGCCCGGGCCAGACTAACGGGAAAGCGGACATTGTTATAGAGCGCGGCGAAATGGCGTAGGGCCTGGGCACTATTGTCTAGAAAGCGTAGCGCGATCCAGCCCGATAGCCATTCCGCCTGGGCGAAGCTGAAACGTCCCGGCACCTGGCCATGGCTTGCGGCCAAGCGGTAGGCCAGTGCCGCATTCTTCTCGCGCAAGGCGCCACGGGCCTGAATATGGCGCTCCAGCCACCATTTTTCCGGCCGTGGGCCAAGCTCGGGACGCGGTATCAACAGCAGCTCGCGGGCGGTCTTGTCCAAATTCTTGCGCCGCCGCCAACGCACGCGCTCATAGTTCAAACCGCCGTCGTTCAATAAATTGGCCGGCACCGCGCGGATCTTGCTGTCCACGCCCGGCCCCCGCACCATCAGGCTTTCCCGTGCCTCGGCCAGTTTGCGGTAGTTCTTGGGCACCACGGTGTACAGCCGTCGGGCGGAATAGCGGCGTCCCTGCCACAGCAGATGATCCAGGCGCGCAATATGGTCGTCCATGGTGAACGTTTTGCGGTAGCGGCGGTACAGCCTTTTCGATTGCCGTCGGGCGAAGACATTGTTGATCCAGGCATAGCGCAGCCATTGCAAGCCGTCTTCCTGCATGCCGTTGGCCAGCATGGCCTCGGCCAGACGGATTTGACCGGGCCCCGACAGCGGGTGGTGCAGGCTAAACCAGTCCAGCGCGGTTTGGTCGCTGACCCGGCTTTTCTCCATCGCCTCTTCCGCCCGCTGGATTAAACGCCGGCGCGAGGGCCAGGCCGGGTTGGCGTCCAGGAAGCCGGAAATTTCGGCGAAGCTGACCCGATTGCCGCTTTCCCGATAATTCAGCCAGCGCAGGGCCTTGGCGGGCAGGGGGTCTTTCGCCCGCCGTGCCAGGCGATGGGCTCCGGGCCAATCCTTTTTCTTGGCCGCTCGGTAGGCCTTGCGGTAGTAGGCTCGGTCGTCATGGGACAGCAAATTGTTCGCGATCTGCGCTATTGCGCCGCCACCCACCGGCAATGCCAGGCCCGGAATAAGCAATATAAACGCAAGCATTATTGCCGCAACGGCGCGGCGTAGGATATTGGAGCCAAAGCACGCAGCCGATATATTACTGATCAAGATTGCGATTAAGGCACGGATTATGCATTCTCGCTGCTTGCCCCCTTGCCGGGGAAAGGGTTAAGTTCGCCAAACTTATAACAGAATAGCATTTTCCTAGGAGAGAACCATGTTCAAGGGCTCGATTGTTGCGCTTATCACACCATTCCGTGATGGTCAGGTGGATGAAGACGCGCTGTGCAAACTTGTCGATTGGCATGTTGAGCAAGGCACCAACGGTATCGTCCCGTGCGGCACCACGGGGGAAAGCCCCACGTTGTCTCATGAAGAGCACGGTCGGGTGGTCGAACTAGTGGTCAAGCAGGCGGCGGGCCGCCTGCCGGTTATTGCCGGTGCGGGGTCGAACAATACGGCCGAGGCAGTGGCCTTGACCCAGCATGCCCAGGTCGCGGGTGCGGACGGGGTGTTGCATGTGGCGGGTTACTATAACCGCCCGAACCAGGAGGGTCTGTATCAGCATTTCAAGGCGCTGCACGATGCCTCCAACATCCCGATCATCGTCTACAACATACCGCCCCGCGCCATTGTCGATATTCTGCCCTCTACCATGCAGCGTCTGTCGGAACTTCCTCGCATTGTTGGCGTCAAGGATGCCACCGGCGATGTTGCCCGGGTCAGCCGGGAACGCCTGTTGCTCGGCTCCGACTTCTGTCACCTCTCGGGCGAGGACGGCACGGCCTTGGCCTATAATTCCCAGGGCGGCCATGGCTGCATTTCCGTGAGCGCAAATGTGGCGCCGAAACTATGCGCGGAATTTCAGGCTGCTTGCACGGATGGCGATTACGCTCTGGCCCTGCAATTGCACGACCGCCTGATGCCCCTGCATGTGGCGCTGTTTCTGGAGCCTAGCCCGGCGGGCGTAAAATTCGCCGCCTGGCGCCTGGGCCTGTGCGAGGCAGAGGCCCGCCTGCCGGTGGTGCCATTGACCGAGGATACGGCGGAGGAGATTGATGTCGCCCTCCGGCATGCGGGTCTGCTGAATTGATCCAATGAGCGCCTCTTGAGAAAACCGGCATGAGCAAATCGGTTGCCGAAAATAGAAAGGCCCGCCACAGCTATTTCATCACCGATACGCTGGAGGCGGGCCTTATCCTGACCGGGACGGAGGTGAAATCTCTGCGCGCAGGACAGGCCAGCATTGGCGAAGCCTATGCGGTGGAGCGCGATGACGGGCTGTTCCTGATCAATTCTCATATTCCGGAATACAAGGCGGGCAACCGCAACAACCACGAACCATTGCGGCCTCGGCAATTGCTGTTGCACAGGCGCGAGATTGACAAATTAAGCAGTTCCGTTGCCCGCGCCGGCGTCACGATTGTGCCGTTGAAGCTGTATTTCAATGAGCGTGGTATAGCCAAGGTGCTGTTGGGCATCGCCAAGGGCAAGAAGCAGCACGACAAACGGGCCACCGAAAAGGACCGAGACTGGAAGCGGGATCAGGCTCGCCTGATGCGCGACAGGGGTTGAATTCTATCCACGCTTAGAGCTGCTTTCAGTGGACCAAGAAAATTCTCATAGGCGCGCCAGCTTTCCGCAGCGTTGCTATAAATAGGATGGCGAACCTGCCATTTTGCAAACCGACCAGGCCAGGTTGAAATTCGACATCGCATGCGCTGGCTTCACCTGCAATGCGGCCAGCAGGGCGGCCTCGGCCTCAGCCGGCGGTGCGGCTTGGCCCTAATGTTCCGAGGCATGCTTGCCGACCGTAAATTTAGAGGCTATCTGAGGAACGATGGAAGATACACATTATCGTTATGACGAGGCCATGCGAGCCCGCATTGCCGCCAATCTAGACGGTTTCACGCGGGCCCGGGCCTCTACAGAGGGGCTGAAGCATGCCGCCGTGGCGATTACCCTGGTTTGTGATGATCAGGGTGAAGGCGCTTACGTATTGACCCGACGCACTCCGCGCCTGAACAGCCACGCGGGCCAGTTCGCCTTGCCTGGCGGTCGTATTGACGAGGGCGAGACGCCCATCGAAGGGGCGCTGCGGGAATTGCGTGAGGAAGTAAACCTGCGCCTTGGCCAAGAGGCCGTCATGGGCGTCCTGGACGATTATCAAACCCAGTCAGGCTATTTGATAACGCCAATCGTGGTCTGGGGCGGCATTGATGCCAGAATGGAAGCCAACCCGCAGGAGGTTGCGCGCATTCACCGCATCACCTTCCGCGAGTTGAACCGCCCGGGCTCGCCGGAATTTGTCGATATCCCCGAAAGTGAACGCCCGGTGATCCGCCTGTTGATGGGCGATGACGATGCTCTGCATGCCCCTTCGGCGGCCATGGTCTACCAATTCCGCGAGGTCGGCCTTCATGGCCGACAAACCCGCGTTGCCCATCTAGGCGAACCTGTCTGGGCCTGGCGCTAGAGTATGATGTCTAACCTTAACCTTGATCCAGTTCGGCGCGAATTGTGGTAAAGACGGCGTGGAACATTTCCGGTGTCAGGCGCCGGGTATTGGTGTTGTAGCGGGAGCAGTGATAGCTGTCGTACAAGGCCCGGCCATCGCCCAGATCATGGCGGGCGCCATGGCTGAAAGGATAGTCGGCGCGGCGCAGCTCGAGGGTGGTCAGTAGGCTGTCATGGGCAATCCGCCCAAGGGCCAGGATGGTTTTCGGTCTAGGTGCTTGCGCCAATTGCGCGATCAGGAATTGCCGGCAGGTCTTGATTTCGGCACCGACGGGCTTGTTTCGCGGCGGCACACAGCGTACCGCATTGGTGATCCGGCAATCCCGCAGGTACAGGCCGTCATCGGCGCGCTTGTCATAGGTGCCAGTGGAGAAACCGTGCGCCGCCAGGGTTTCATATAAAAGATCGCCGGCGTAATCGCCGGTAAAAGGCCGGGCCGTGCGGTTGGCCCCCGACAAACCTGGCGCCAGGCCAACGATCAGCAGTCGCGCATCCGGGTCGCCAAAGGAGGCGACGGCGCCGTTAAACCAATCGGGATTTTTTGCCTTAGACTCTCCGCGAAAGGCCACCAGGCGCGGGCAAAGGCCACAATCAGCAGGCGGGTCCGCCAGTTGCTCTCCCGCCATCAGGCGCTTTTGCTCTCGTCGTCATCGTAATCGGCATAGTGGTCATCATAGTCGCCGTAGGCATCGTCGGCATAATTTGCGTCTTCATCATCTGACAAGGGGGACGGCTTTGGCTCCGCCAATTTGCCCGCGGCGACTGGTTGGCGGTTGCCGGCACGGGAGATCTGCGGGATCAATTTTTCCAATTCCAGGAATACATCCGCCTGCCGCCGCAACTCGTCCGCCGCCATGGGCGGAGACGAACGCACGGTCGAGACAACCGTGACCCGCTTGCCCTTGCGCTGGACCGCCTCCACCAAACGGCGGAAATCGCCGTCACCGGAAAATACATAGAGGTGGTCAAGGGTGTCTGCCATTTCGAGCATATCGACGGCAAGTTCGATATCCATGTTACCCTTGATCTTGCGCCGGCCCGTGGCATCGGTGAATTCCTTGGTCGGCTTGGTCACCATGGTATAGCCGTTGTAGTCCAGCCAATCGACCAGGGGGCGGATCGGGGAATATTCTTGATCTTCGATCAGGGCCGTGTAGTAAAGCGCCCGGACCATGTAGCCGCGGCCTGTGAAGAATTCCAGTAACTTCTTGTAATCAATATCGAAACCCAGGGCCCGGGCGGCCGCGTACAGGTTCGATCCGTCGATAAAAAGGGCAATCCGTTCATGTGGCTGGTTCATAATTATTCCTTTTTTAAAAATTAATTGAATAAAAAAATAAAAAATAAGACGTTATGTTTATTCATGCAATGGTTTGTACATGAATGCCATGACGCCGGAAATCTCTACACGGAAATCAGGAATGGGAATACCTATGATCATGATTGGGCTTGGCGGCAATCTGACCTCGCCTGAATTCGGCCCGCCCATCAAGGTTCTTGCCGGCGCCTTGGCGCATCTGCAACAGGCCGGCGTGCGGCTGGTGGGCTGTTCGCCGTGGTATAAATCCGCTCCCATACCGGCGTCGGATCAACCTTGGTTCGTCAACGGCGTCGCCCATATTGAAACAGCGTTGGCGCCGCAAGCCTTGCTGGCATTGTTACACCGCACCGAGGTGCGTCTGGGCCGCCGCCGCCGCGCCGGCGATGCACGCTGGGCCGCCCGCATCATTGATTTGGACCTTTTGGCATATGGTGATCATGTGACGGGGGATGGCGAGACGACCGGAAGCCTGCATTTGCCCCATCCTCGCCTCGGTGGGCGGGCTTTTGTGCTGGCGCCGTTGGCGGCATTGGCACCCAGCTGGCGGCACCCGGTTTCGGGTCGAACGGCGTCGGAAATGCTGGCGCTACTGGAGCCTGGCCAGGAATTGCGCGAGATAAGCGACTAAATAGCTCTAAGCCATTTGCACTATTGGCGAATGTGCTTTACATGGTGCTTGAAATACCAATGCCGCTGACTTATTTATAGCGCCCCTGACAATGGGTGCCGTAGACGTCTCGCATACGGCGTAATGGAGATATCGCGACCATGGCTCGTGTCACCGTAGAAGATTGCATTGATAAGGTTCAGAACCGGTTCGATCTGGTGTTGATCGCGGCAGGGCGTGCCCGGCAGATTGCCGCTGGTGCCGAGTTAACCGTGCCTGAGGACCGGGATAAGAATTCGGTCATCGCCTTGCGGGAAATCGCCGAGGAAACCATTGCCGCCGATACCCTCCGTGACAATGTCATTCAGACAATGCAACGCCATGTGGAAGTCGACGAGCCGGAAGAGGACGATATGGAGGCGCAGATGGTGAGCCACCAATTCGCTGACAATATCGATGAATCGGAAGTTCTGGTCGCTGATCCTGCGCCTCTCGGTGAAATGCCGGGCGATGATTCCGCGGATGACGGGGATGCGGCCTAAGGCGGCAGGTGCCGCGACATACGCCGAGAAGCGATTGGGCACATAGCCGGCACCGCACTAAGCGCGTTAGGCGGGAATGCGCTTAGGCTCTTAGGGGTCGAGCAATTGAACCGAATACTTAAACCGCGAAAGCGGTCACGTTTAATTGAAAATTGCTCTTTCGCGGCGCTGTCGTTGTCTGGGCAAACCTCACTTTTGGCCGCATCATGATCCGTCAGTTTGAATTGGTCGAGCGGGTCGCCGACTATGACAGCCAAGTGGATGGGGATCTGCTGAATCGCGCCTATGTGTTCTCCATGAAGGCGCACGGCACTCAATTGCGGGCCTCGGGCGATCCGTATTTTTCCCATCCGGTCGAGGTCGCCGCCATCCTGGCCGATTACAGGCTGGATTGCGCCACCATCGTCACCGCCCTGTTGCATGACACAGTGGAAGACACCTTGGCCACGGTCGAGGAGATCAAGCAGACCTTCGGTGATGACATTAGCCAGCTCGTGGACGGTGTCACGAAATTGGCTAAGTTGGAGTTGCAGCCGGAAGCCAATCAGCAGGCGGAGAATTTCCGTAAGCTGGTGCTGGCCATGTCCAACGATATTCGGGTCCTGCTGGTGAAGCTGGCCGACCGCCTGCACAATATGCGGACGTTGCACCACCTGCGTTCACCTGAAAAACGTTTGCGCATCGCCACGGAAACCATGGAGATCTATGCCCCCCTGGCCGAACGCCTAGGTATGCAGCGTCTGAAACAGGAATTGGAAGACCTGGCCTTTGCCGAGCAGAACCCCGACGCCCGGGAATCCGTGTTGCGCCGTTTGGAGTTCCTGCACGATGAAGGCGAAGACCCGCAGGGACGGATCACGGCGGAGCTGGAGCAAACCTGCGAGGCGGCGGGCATTCCGGTGGAAGTCAGTAGCCGTGTTAAGACGCCGTATTCAATCTGGCACAAGATGCAACGCAATCATATCGCCTTTGAGCAATTGTCGGATACCGTTGCATTCCGCTTGATCGTCGATACGGTGGCGGATTGCTATCAGGTTCTGGGCGTGGTGCATGGCAGCTATAAAATGGTACCTGGCCGTTTCAAGGATTACATTTCCACACCCAAGGCGAACAACTATCAGTCCCTGCATACAACGGTAATCGGTCCGGAAAACCGCCGCATCGAAATTCAGATTCGCACTTCCATGATGCACCGTATCGCCGATCTTGGCGTGGCGGCGCACTGGCAATATAAACAAGATATCGGGCCTGGCGACGGCAGCCAGTTTCGTTGGCTGCAGGGCCTTTTGGAGATATTGGAACACGCCCATAACCCAGAGGAATTCCTGGAACACACCAAGCTGGAGATGTATTCCGATCAGGTTTTTTGTTTCACCCCGCGCGGCGCGGTCATTGTTCTGCCGCGTGGCGGCACGGCGGTGGATTTTGCCTATGCCCTGCATACCGATATTGGCAATACTTGTGTTGGCTGCAAGGTGAACGGGGCCGTCGCGCCGCTGCGTACATGGCTGAAAAATGGCGATCAGGTGGAAATCCTGCGCTCCACCAAAACCGCACCAGAGCCTGCTTGGGAGAGTTTCGTCGTGACGGGCAAGGCACGGGCCGCGATCCGGCGCTTTGTCCGGGCTGAACAGCGGGAGGAATACCGCAAGCTGGGCCGTGCCATCGCAGCAAAGGCGTTTCGCGAATCCGGTCATGAATTTTCCGACCGGGCTCTGGATAATGTCCTGCTGATCTTCGATGCTGCCAGGGCGGACGATATTTATATTGAACTGGGCCAGGGCCATTTGACGTCGAGGCAACTGCTGGCCAAGATTTTTCCGGGTGAGAGGCGCTGGCGCGCCGCCTCGGCGTTTGGCGCCATCAACCGGATGCTGCCAGCCCGGTTGCGGCGGGGTGCCGGCGGCACCGTGAATGGCGCCGAGGCGGAGCATGCTATTCCCATACGGGGTCTGACGCCGGGATTGGCCGTGCACTATGGTGAATGCTGCCATCCCTTGCCCGGTGACCGTATCGTTGGCATTGTCAATCCCGGCAAGGGTGTTGATATCCACGTCATTGACTGTGCCCGTCTGGCCGAATTGCCGGAAGAGCGCGACGATTGGATTGATGTGCGCTGGGATCTTGATCTGGAAGACCCTGGGCTATTCGTGGGCCGGATCGATACCGTGGTCTCTAACCAGCCGGGTAGCTTGTCCAGTCTGTCCAGCGTTATAGCCAAGAACATGGGCAACATTTCAAACCTCAAGGTGGTCGACCGTAGCGCCGATTTCTTCGAAATGCAGGTGGACGTGGAGGTTGCTGACCTCAAGCATCTGACCAATATTATTGCCGCCCTGCGGGCCACGCCGGACATTAGTTCGGCCGAGAGACAAAGAGAATGACAGGGAGAGTGACCGCACAAATGAATGATCAGGACGTACTGCAACACTACCGCGACGCCGGCGCTTTGCTGGAAGGGCATTTTATTCTAACTTCGAACCTACGCAGCCCGACCTACCTGCAATGCGCCAAGGTTTTGATGCATCCCGACCGGGCCGCCATTCTGTGTGGTGAGTTAGTCGGTCGTATCGTCGCCACCTTGGGCCAGGGGACGATCGATCTGGTGGTATCGCCGGCCATGGGCGGGGTCGTTGTCGGTTACGAGATGGGACGGCAACTGGGTTGTCCGGCCATATTCACCGAGCGGGAGGATGGCGAATTCGTACTGCGGCGGGGCTTTGAGATTCCAGCCGGTGCGCGCGTTTTGATGGCCGAAGATATTGTTACTACCGGCCTGTCGTCGCGGGAATGCATTGCCTGTATCCAAGAACTGGGCGGCGAGGTGGTCGCGGCTTCCTGCCTGGTTGACCGTTCGGACGGCAAGGTGGATGTCGGCGTGCCCCTCTTTGCCCTGGTTGGGCTGGAGGTGCCAGCCTATGAGGCGGATAACCTGCCGCCTGAATTGGCGGCTATTCCCGCCGTCAAACCCGGCAGCCGCGGTCTGCGCTAAGTTTGCGTTAGGGGGGCGTAACGTGGCAAATAGGTCGCCTACTGCTTGTTTTGGAGCTTGATATGAGCAATCCGTTACGCCTTGGCGTCAATATTGATCACGTCGCGACCATCCGCAACGCCCGTGGCATCACCCATCCAGATCCCATCCGTGCCGCCCGCATGGCGGCGGAAGCGGGTGCGGATGGCATCACGGCGCATCTGCGCGAGGACCGCCGGCACATCTCGGACGAGGATATTGAGCGCCTAAGTGATCAGATCGAGCTGCCCTTGAATTTAGAGATGGCCGCGACAGACGAGATGTTGGCTATCGCCCTGCGCCATCATCCCCATGCCGCCTGTATCGTTCCCGAGAAGCGCGAGGAATTGACCACCGAGGGTGGATTGGACGCCCATGGTGGGGAGAACCATCTGCGCCGCTATGTGGACGAAATGGTGCAGGCCGGTATCAAGGTCTCGTTGTTTATCGACCCTGAGAAGAGGCAGTTGCGCGCGGCCTCTCGTCTGGGTGCGCCGGTGGTGGAACTCCATACGGGCTGTTATGCGGAGGCCGGGCCTGAGACATGGGAGGCGGAATTGCAGCGTTTGGTGACCGCCGCCGCCATGGCCGAGGACTTTGGCCTTGAATGCCACGCCGGGCATGGTTTGAGCTATGACAACGTCGGACCCGTCGCCGCGATCACCAATGTGCGGGAGTTGAACATTGGCCATTTCCTGATTGGCGAAGCAATCTTTGGCGGCTTGGATTCCGCCATCAAGCGCATGCGTGCCCTGATGGACCAAGCCCGAGCCGAGGCCAGTGGCAGCCGCTCCGCCTGATTGGTGGGAATAGGTATTTGGCATGATCATCGGCATTGGAAATGATCTGATCGATATTCGCCGTATCGAACGCACATTGGAACGGTTTGGCGAGCGTTTTATCGAGCGTATTTTTACCCCGCTGGAGCGCCAGAAGGCGGAGCGCCGGCGCAACCGGGTGGAAACATATGCCAAACGTTTCGCTGCCAAGGAAGCCTGCTCCAAGGCGCTGGGCACGGGTTTTCGCCGTGGCGTCTATTGGCGCGACCTGGGCGTGGTCAATCTGCCGGGCGGCAAGCCCAGCATGAAGCTGACAGGTGGCGCCTTGAAACGCTTGCAAGAACTGACGCCAACGGGCATGAAGGCGCAAATTGATCTGACGTTGACCGATGAACCACCCTTGGGCCAGGCCGTTGTTATTATCTCGGTCGTGCCCGCTGATCCGGAGGGTGGCGGCGATCAGGTGATCTGACACATCCCTAAACTCGATATGGTTAAGATGAATTCAGAACAAATTTCGGACGGTAAAGCCGATAAACATGAAGGCTGGCGCGAGACCGTCAAGACCGTGGTCTATGCTGTTTTGATTGCTCTGGTGATCCGGACGGTGGCCTATGAGCCTTTCAATATCCCCTCGGGCTCCATGCTGCCGACTTTATTGATCGGTGATTATGTTTTCGTCTCGAAATTCCCATACGGCTACAGTAGGCATTCCATGCCGCTTAGTCCGCCATTATTCAGTGGCCGGATCAATAGCGCTCCGGTGGCGCGTGGCGATATCGCGGTGTTCAAGCTGCCGACTGACAATTCCACCGACTATATCAAGCGGATCATTGGCCTGCCGGGAGATCACATTCAGGTCCGCGAGGGCGTCCTAATTATCAACGGCAAGGTGGTTAAGAGGGAGCGGGTCGATGATTTAGTGCAAAAGCACAGCGGTGCCCGCTATGGCCGGGTGCGGCAATACCGGGAGACCTTGCCAAACGGGCGGAGCTATCTGACCCTGGATCTAAAGCCCCGGGGCATGGCCGATAACACCAATGTCTATGTAGTGCCCGCCGATCATTATTTTGCCATGGGCGATAACCGGGACGATTCCACGGATAGCCGTTTCCTCGAACATGTTGGCTTTGTTCCAGCCGAAAACCTGGTTGGCCGCGCTGATATGATTTTCTTTTCCGTCGATGGCAGCGCCCGTATCTGGGAAATCTGGAAATGGCCTTCGGCGATCCGTTTTAGCCGCTTCTTCGACGGTTTCGGTTAAGCCGTGAGCGAGCGGGATTTATCTGATCTCTATCCCCTGTTGGGACACCAATTCGCGCAACCGGAGCTGTTGGCGGAAGCCTTGAGCCATCCCTCGTTGGGCCGCCGCCGTCAGGGCGGACGGGACTATCAGCGCATGGAATTCCTTGGTGACCGGGTTCTTGGCTTGGTGATCTCCACCGCCCTGTATCATGACGACCCCGGTGCGGACGAGGGCGGCCTAGCGGTTCGCTTTAACACCTTGGTGCGCCGTGGCACCGTCGCCGATGCCGCGCGTCTGATTGGGTTGGGGCCATATATTCTGATGGGCAAGAGCGAGGCGCGCCAGGGCGGGCGGGACAAACCGGCTATCCTGGCCGATGTTTGCGAGGCGGTGATTGGCGCGTTGTATCTTGATGGTGGTTTCGCGGTGGCGGAGGCGTTCGTGTTGCGCTATTGGGCCGGCTTCATGGCCAACAGCGGTGCTGCCGGCAAGGACCCCAAGACCGAGTTGCAGGAATTGATCCAAGGCCGCAGCGGCGAACCGCCTGGCTACAAGATCGTCTCGCAAGAGGGACCCGATCATGAGCCCTCCTTCACGGTGGAGGTGCGGGTCGACGGCCTGGAAGCCGCACAAGGACAGGGCGGCTCCCGCCAGGAGGCCGAAAAAGCAGCGGCGCGTGCGATGTTGAAAGTTCTCGATAAATTGCCGGACTGGGGTGAGGATGGAGGTAAGAAGGCGAAATAGCATGGCCGAAATAGAACACGACCATGGACCTGAGCGTTGCGGCTTCGTCGCCTTGCTGGGCGCGCCCAACGCGGGAAAATCGACCCTGACCAACGCCTTGGTCGGCAGCAAGGTTTCCATCGTCACGCCAAAGGTACAGACCACGCGGGCCCGGATCACCGCCATCGCCATCCACGAAAATGCCCAAATTGTCTTCGTCGATACGCCAGGTATCTTCGCCAAGACCAAACAGCGACTGGAAAAAGCCATGGTGGCCGCTGCCTGGAGCGGCGCCGCGGATGCCGATATCCGGGCTGTGTTGGTAGATGCGGACCGTGGCATGGACGGCAATACCAGGGTCATCATCGCCGGCCTAAAGCAGGAAGGCATGACGGCGACCCTGGTGATCAACAAGATCGACCTGGTGCGCAGGGAGAATTTGCTGGCCTTGGCAGAGAAGCTTCACGAAGAAGGCGTCTTTACGGAGGTCTTCATGATCTCTGCCCTGAAGGGCGATGGCGTCGCGGATCTATTGGCGGCCCTGGCGTCCAGGTTGCCTGTCGGGCCGTGGCATTATCCGGAGGATCAACTGGCGGATATCTCGGAACGTCTGCTGGCCGCAGAGATCACCCGGGAAAAGCTGTTCCTGCGCCTGCATCAGGAATTGCCCTATGCTTCCACCGTGGAGACTGAGTCCTGGAAAACAGTCAAGGGCGGCGCCCTGCGTATCGAACAGGTGATCTATGTACGCCGGGATACGCAAAAGGCTATCGTGCTGGGCAAGGGCGGCCAGCAAATAAAACAGATTGGCGCCGAGGCGCGGGAGGAGATGGCCGAGATCTTTGGCTGCACCGTGCATCTGTTCCTGTTCGTCAAGGTGCGCGACAATTGGCAGGATGACCCCGAACGCTATCGCGAAATGGGTCTGGATTATCACCGGTAGGGAGTTGAGTATGAAACGCGAGGGTTCTCAGGGGTTGATGGCATTCTGGGCCGATATCGAGCCGGCCAATCTGTTGCGTTTTCAGGAATGGCATAATTGCGAACATATCCCCGAGCGCATCTCCATACCTGGTTTCAACCTTGGCCGCCGTTATCGGGGGATTGGCGAAGCGCCAAGCTTCCTGATGTTTTACGAAACCGATGCGGCCTCGGTGTTCGCCTCGGATGCCTACATGGCGCGCCTGAACGACCCCACCCCCTGGACCCAGGAAGCTCTGACCTACTTCCGCAATCCATCGCGCAATATTTACAGCCTGTTGGCCGAGACCGGGCAAGCTGCGCCGATGGAAGCGCCGTATATACGGACCTTCCGATTTAATATGGCGGAGGATGCCGTGTCTCGTTTGTCGCAGGAATGGCTGCCGTCGGTTGGGGCCATGGCTGGCGTTTACCGCGTGCGCCTCTATGCGGTGGATGAAGAAATCTCGGGCATTATGACATCCGAGCGGCAGATCTATGGCGGCGGACCGGGACAGCAGAGATATTTGGCCATGATCGAATCCGAGCGGTCGGATAACGGCGGTGAGGCCGGTGCATTGACTGAGGCGGTGGATCTCTTCGCCGAAAGCTTCTGGCTGGAAATCGCACTGCATCCTTCGTCATGAGTACGGAATTTCTGATCACATCGTTCATTGTCGTCATCGTGCCCGGTACCGGCGTGCTTTACACTTTAGCGCATGGTCTCTCGCGTGGCGCAATGGTCAGCGTGGTCGCGGCCTTCGGCTGTACCCTTGGTATTCTGCCCCATATCGCGGCAACGGTATTGGGCCTGGCCGCCCTGCTGCATGCTTCCGCCGTGGCGTTCGAGGTCGTCAAATATCTTGGGGTCGCTTACCTGCTGTACATGGCCTGGGCTATTCTACAGGAAAAGGGCGCGCTGGCGGTCGAGGCGGAGGTGGACAGCTGTTCCATGGGCGGCGTCATCGTCAAGGGCATCCTTATCAATATCCTCAACCCAAAACTTTCGATATTTTTCCTGGCCTTCCTGCCGCAGTTCGTATCAAGCGGCGCGGGCGGCGGCGCCTGGCGCATGCTGGGCCTGGGCGTGGTCTTCATGGCCATGACCTTCGCGGTTTTTATCGTATATGGTCTGTTCGCCGCCGCCGTGCGCGACAGCATTATTTCCCGACCAAGGGTGATGGCCTGGTTCCGCCGCGCCTTCGCTGGTGCCTTTGTCGCTCTGGGCCTGAAGCTGGCCCTGGCCGAGCGCTGAGTTAATCTTCTTCTAGCCAGGCGTTAAACTTCGGTGCTCGTTTTTCGACGAACGAGGCGACGCCGTCGCGGGCGTCGGGGTGATAGTCGACCACGGCTGTCCTGGCGGCAATCTCGTCACAAGACTGCTCGAATGTCAGCTCGGCGGCATTGTAGATCGAGCGCTTCAACAGGCGCATGGCGACCTGTGGCCCGTCGGCTAACTCACGCGCCAGATCGCCCGCCGCCTGGGCCAGTTGATCGCCGGGGACCACTTCGTGCACCAGGCCCAGATCAAGGGCTTCGCCCGCAGAAACGATGCGTTTGCGCATCAGGAAATCCAGGGTCTTGGCCAGGCCCATGTGCTGGACCAGCAGATGTTGGCCGCCTTCATCGGGCAGCAGGGCGAAACGTAACGTGGCGCTGCCCATTTTGGCTTCTTCCGCCGCGATACGGAAATCACAAGCCAGCGCCAGGGAAAAGCCGGTCTGAATGGCGATGCCGTTCAGGGCCGCGATGGTCGGCTTGTCGATGCTGCGGATTACCCGGTTCAGCTCCTGACTGACCGTGCGCAGGCCCGCATAAGTGCCGATTGGGGTGTCATGGCCGGGGGAAATGGGCGGCACCAGGCCCTGTTCGGCCTCCAGGCCCTTGGAATAGGATTTCAAATCATCGCCAGCGCAAAAACCCCGGCCCGTACCCGTGATGACGATGATGCGCACGGCGCTGTCCATCTGTGCCTGGTGCAGGGTTTCGATCAGGTCGCGCTTCACCGCCGGCGTCATGCCGTTTAGACGTTCGGGCTGATTAAAGGTAATCCAGGCAATGCCGGGTTTTTCCAGGCGAACGTCGAAGCCGATAAATATTCCAGTCTGCATCGTTTCCTCCAATTTCTAGTTACGGTTTTGGCCGATCTTAGCGGCCTTGATGGGATCTTCCCACCAGGTTTCCAGGCGGTAGCCATAGACCGGCGTCGCCTTGGGTCTACCAAAACGGTCCCACAGGGCGATGCGGTCAGCTTTTAGATGAAACAGCGGGATCACATAATGGCCCCATTGCAGCACCCGGTCCATGGCACGGACGGCGGCCACCAGGTCGGCGCGGTCCTGGGCATCGGAAATCTTTTGTACCAGGGCATCGATGGCGGGCACCTGGATGCCGGGATAGTTGCGCGTGCCCTCCCGTTTGGCGGCTTCCGTGCCCCAATAGAAGGCCTGCTCGTTACCCGGTGAGAGTGAAGGATCCCACCAATAGATCATGGCATCGAAGTCATAGGTGTTTGTACGCTGTTGGTATTGGGCGGTATCGACCGTGCGTACCATCACCTGGATGCCGAGTTTCTTTAGATTTCGGGCCAGATGCAGGGCCAGCTTTTCGTTGCCCCGCCGTACCAGCATGACCTCGAATGAAAACGGCCCAGCCCCGCTTTCATGCATCAGTTTTAGATCCTTGATATGCCAGCCGGCCTCGCCAAGCAGTTTGCGCGCCGTGCGCAGATTGCGCCGCAACCGGCCGCTGCCATCCGCGCTGGGTGGCGCATAGGCCTTGGTGAAGATTTCACTGGGAAGATCGTCCTTGAAGGGCGCCAACAGGGCCCGCTCCGCCGCGCTGGGCAGGCCGGTGGCGGCCAGTTCTGAATTTTCGAAATAGCTTCGTGTGCGCCGATAGGCACCATGGAACAGGGTCTTGTTCAGCCACTTGAAATCGATCGCATAGGCCATGGCCGCGCGCACCCGTGGATCATGAAACACTGCGCGGCGGCTGTTCAGGGCGAAGGCATACATGCCCGCCGGGCGTCCATTTGCGAATTCCATCAACTGGACCTTGTCCTGGCGCCAGGCCGGGAAGTCATAGGACTGCGCCCACAGCTTGGGATCGGATTCCACGCGCAAATCAACCTTGCCGGCCTTGAAGGCTTCCAGCATGGCGCTGTCGTCACGGTAATAATCGTAACGTATGACATTGAAATTATTCAAACCCTTGCCACTGGGTAGATCTTCCATCCAGTGGTTCTTGATTCGCCGGTAGTGTATGGAACGACCCGGATCGACCTTGTCCACCATATACGGCCCGCTGCTCATCATCGGGGTTAGAGAGACCCGGTCGAATTCCCGGTCTTGAAACCAGGCACGCGAAAGAATGGGCATCATACCCATGATCAGGGGCAGTTCTCGGTTGCGGCTGTCCTTGAAACGGAAGCTGACCGTGCGGGGACCTGGCCGTTCGACGGCGGCGACCTGGCCGTAGTAAAATCGATGGTTGGGCCGGCCCTTCGTGCGTAGAATTTTCAGCGAAAAGATCACGTCGCCGACGGTGATCTCGCTACCGTCATGAAAGCGGGCGCCGGGACGTAGATGAAACGTGACCGAGGACCTGTCGGGCGGGGTGGAGACATCGTCCGCGATCAGGCCGTAGAGTGAGAATGGTTCGTCGTAGGCACGGGCGAGGAGGCTTTGATGGCTCAGCCGCCGGCCATCGGCACGGGCCCCGCGTACGATGAAATGCTGTAGGCTATCAAAGCTGCCAACCCGCCCCAGGACCAGCCGCCCGCCTTTGGGCGCGTCGGGATTGGCATAGGCGAAATGGCCTTCATTAGGGCCATATTTAGGTGCGCCGTGCATGGTGATGGCCGGTGCTGCCTCGGCCCAGGAAACTGTCAGAGCTAGGAAGGAAATCAGTAGGACGAAAAACTTGATCATTCTTGCCGCCGTTCAAACCTCAGGGACATCCAGGCCGCCGCCACAGCCACGGGTAATACAATAATGCCGCCCATCAACATGGGCCAGTTCGGCCCCAACTGAGAAAACAGCAGACCGGCCACGGGAGGCGAGGAGATACGGCCCAGAGCGGCAATGGAGCTGGCGATGCCCATCACAGTGCCTTGGTGATCGCCATCGGCACGTTGGGAAATCATCGCCGTTAGTACCGGGTGGCAAAACGAGGTCCCCAGGCACAGCAATATGACATCGCCGGCAAAGGTGGCAATGCTATTGATCCAGGGGATCAGCAGCAAACCGGTGCTCAATGCCACTGCGCCCAGCAGCAGCACCCGTGGCGGTCCCAGCGCCTTGGTCACGGGACCGACCAACACGCCTTGCATGCCAGCAACCAATAGGCCGATATAAGCATAGCCATAGCTGACTTCCGCCGCGCCCCAGCCCAACCGGGTCTGACACCAAAGGGGAAACAGCGCCATCAAGGCCGTGAAGGCGAAGGTAACCAGTAACGTGAGACCGATGATCCCCGGGATGCCATTGGAGATGACGGCTGTGCGCAATTCCTCAAAGCTTGCGCGACGGCGTTCTTTGGGTCGGTGTTGGGCCGGTTCCTGCAGTAGGAAGAGGCCAAGCAGGATCGCCGCCGCGCTAAACCCGGCGGCGACCAGGCAGGGCAGGACGAAGTCCCCCGCGCCGGGGTCCTGTCCGATCAGCAACCCGCCCAGTATGGGCCCAACCACGAAACCCAGGCCAAAGGCCGCGCCCAGCCGGCCCATGGCACCGGCGCGTTGCTCCGCCGTCGATATATCGGCGAGGTAGGCTTGCGCGACGGCGATATTGCCGGCCATAGCGCCACTAAGGCCGCGGGCCAGGAACAACCCCAGTAGAGAACCCGCATAGCCGAACCAGATAAAAGCTATTCCGCCCCCCGCCAGGGTTAGTAGCAGGATGATCTTGCGCCCATATCGGTCGCTCAACCGGCCCCAAATGGGCGAGCATATGACCTGGCAGCCGGAATGGACCGAAACCAACAGGGTGATGTCCACCGGCGTGGCGTCGTAGGCCAGGGCATAAAATGGCAGGATCGGCAGAATGATACCAAAGCCGACCAGATCGACAAATACCGTAAGCAACAGGATGAACATGGCGTTGGCCGCGGCGTCTTTGGCCGGTCCTAGCTGTTGCCGCGCGCCGCGACGGGCCAGATCTCCACCAACGTATCACCGCGCACCACGTGATAGTCGTTGAACAGATTGACATTTGGATCGCAATGGGGGGCAACGCATTCAACCCTGTCGCCAAGGGTCAGTCTTTCGGAACCGCTCCCGTAGTCAATGGCGCCGTGTTCATCACCCATATAGCGGTAGCTGGCGCCTGCCGGCGCGCCGCGCGCGATAATGGGGAAGGGGCCGTCGGTGGCGAAGGATTTTAGGCCGGCATCGGTGACCGCATAGCCGGGGTGATTGATGTTGACCACGCTGGTCTGCACGAACAACGAGGCGGCGTAAGGTTTATCGTCTGCCTCCGACTGCTGCACTGTCAGATACTGCACGTCCATGAACAGGTAGGAGCCGACCTGGAATTCACCCAGGGTGCCATATTCCGCGTCCAGGCGATGGGTACCCGTACCGCCGCCTGAGACCACGGGTGGCGGCAGGTTAGCTTTGATCAAGGCGTCGACTTTGGCCTGTAAATCCACGGTATCTCCGTCTAGGCGGTCGCGCCGCTCCGCGTGACGGTCGATGTGCTGTAGGTGCCCCATATACCCCTGCACGCCGGCATAGTTTAGCGCAGGGTGCGCGGAAATCTGTCCGGCCAGTTCGATCGCGATCTGGGCCGACGGTGTGCCGGTACGGCCCAAGCCCACATCCAGATCAACGAAGATGTCCAATGTCACGCCCGCTGCCTGCGCCGCCGCACCATAAGCCGCCACTAACTCAGCATGATCAGCGACCACAGCCACATCGCCACCATTCTTAATCAGCTCAATAACCAGCGGCGCCTTGCCCGGCGCGAGTGGCGTGGTGATCAACAGGCCCTTAATGTTGTGCGCTGCCATCACCTGCGCCTCTCTTAACGAGGCGCAACACAGGCCAACGGCGCCAGCGGTTGCCTGGCGCCGGGCGATGTCGGGTGATTTGTGGGACTTACCATGGGGACGCAATGCGAAGCCGCCAGCCTTGGCCCAGTCTGCCATGGCGGCGATATTGGCTTCCAATGCATCCAGGTCCAGGATTAGCGCCGGCGTCAACAAATTCCAGCGAGAGCCGGGCCGGCCGATGAGTTTGCTGTTTGCTGCTTCGGAATTGCTCACGTTTTTCTCCGATTACTGGTTCGCGCGGGTGTTTGCTGGATATCGCCGTTCGAGAATCGGGAACTAGATTAGAATGCGGGCGGCCAGAGTGCTATTTATTGTCAGAAATATATTGGTTTTAATTTGCGGAAAGTAAGATTTTCCTATTGGTCGATTTTCCTCGAGTAATGGGAATTTCATGAGCGGCAAAGTGAAGAGAACGGCGCCTGCACCAGTGGCCCGCAATGCCACATCGCCGAGCGGATCCTGCTCACGTTTGGCTATCAGGTGACTCCGTTCAGTCAGGCGCAGGATGCGCTGGGTTGTCTATCAAAAGAACAGCGGTTTGATCAGTTGCTGATCGATATTCTGCTGCCTGGCGGCATCGGCAACGACCTGGGTAAAATCGATAACGACAATACCGTCCAAAATATGTTTCATGTTTTCCTGAATACCAAACCACACAACAGTACGCTGGGCGCATAGTAGAAGGATTAGTTAGAGATGAAAATCACCGCGATCGAGACCGTTCGGTTGGAGGAATTCCCCAATCTGCTGTGGGTTCTGGTGCATACCGATGAAGGCCTGACTGGCCTGGGTGAAATCTTCTACGGTGTTCCCTCTGCCGAGGCCCATATTCACGGCTTCGCCGCCAAGCACCTGTTGGGCCAGGATCCGTTGTGCATCGACTATCATTCCAAGGTATTGACCGGCTATGTGGGTTTTACCGGCTCCGGGGCCGAGATCCGGGGCAATTCTGGTGTCGATATCGCCCTGTGGGATATTTGGGGCCAGGCCACCAATCAGCCGATCTATCAATTATTGGGCGGTGCCAGCCGGGATCAAATCCGGGTCTATAATACCTGCGCCGGCTATCAATATGTCCGCAATCAAGTCAAGCAGAGCACGGCGAGCTTCAACCTGCCCAGCGGCAGTTCGGGCGAGAACACGGAGGGGCCATATGAAGACTTGCGGGGCTTTCTCCAAAACGCGGATGAACTGGCCGTCAGCTTGCTGGACATGGGTATCACCGGCATGAAGATATGGCCGTTTGACTATGCGGCGGAGGCATCCGGCGGGCATTATATCTCCCCCGCCGATATGGATACCGCGCTGGAACCGTTCCGCAAGATCCGCGATGCGGTTGGCTCAAAAATGGACATCATGGTGGAATTGCACGCATTCTGGGATCTGCCTCAGGCCAAGAAGATCGCCCGGGCCCTAGAGCCGTTCGAGCCGTTTTGGTTCGAGGATCCCATCAAGATGAGTAATTTGCGCAGTTTGAAGGAATTCGCCGATTCCACCCGCATCGCCACCACCGCGTCGGAGACCATCGGCATGCGTGGCGAGTTCCGCGAGCTGTTGGAGCTACAAGCCTGCGACTATGTGATGTACGATCTAAGCTGGTGCGGTGGCCTGTCCGAGGCGCGCAAGATCGCGGCAATGGCCGAGGCTTGGCATCGCCCCGTGGCGCCCCACGACTGCACTGGGCCCGTCCTGCTGACCGCCTCGGTGCATCATTCGCTCAATGCCACTAACGCCCTGATCCAGGAAATGGTGCGGGCGTTTTATTATGGCTGGTATCAGGATTTGGTGACGGAATTGCCGCCTGTGGAAAACGGCATGATCCGGGCTCCCGGAGGCCCCGGCCTGGGCACCACGCTGCAGCCGGATGTCTTCAAGCGGCCCGATTGCCATATCATGCGCAGCGATCTGAATGATTAGGCGGGGTCCTCCGCGGTGACGACCTGGCGGCGCACTTGCACGACGGTCAGGGTGGTGACGGCGAGGAAGCCGGCGGTGGCATAAAACACCGCCGCCGGGTAACCCTGATCCATGGCCCAGCCCAACAGTAGGGGAACCAGGGCGGAACCGAGGTCGAGACCGGAGTAGACAAAACCGAAAACCCGGCCCGAGGCGCCTTTGGGGGCCGCGGCGCGGACCAGCATGTCCCGCGATGGCGTGGTCACGCCCGAGGCCACGCCGCCGGCGACCAATAGGCCTAGGAGCATTGCCGGGCCCAGACCGGCCGTCATCGCGATATAGAAGATGAACAGAGCTGAGACGACCATGCCGAAGATGGCGATGCGGTCATGGCGGTCCGTGCGGTCAGCCAGGATGCCGCCGAAAAAAATACCCACCGCCGTGCCCAGCAGAAAGCCGGTGATGCCGTGGCTGGCCTCGGCCAGGGTCAGGCCGTACATGTTGATTATGGCCGGTATGCCGAAGCTTTGAATGCCGATCAAGGCCGCCGCCAGGAAGGCGAAATATAAGAAACACGAGATGATGGTGGCCGAAAGTAACAGCCGCGCATTGTCCATCAGCCGGCCCATTGGGATATGCTCGACCTTGGCGGAAGCGTCCGGTGTGTCCTCCAGATCTGCACCCCAGATCAGAAAGGCGGCGACGATGGTCAGGCCAATCAGACCGGCGCAGATGATGGCGACGCGCCAATCCCAAATCTGCGAGATAGTGATCATGAAGGTGGGCGCCGCGGCCCAACCCAGATTGCCGCATAGCGCATGGGTGGCATAACCGCGGCCCAGGCGGTGGGGGCTGATTTTCGCCGTCAGGATCGATAGATCCGCGGGATGAAAGACGCTGTTACCGATGCCGGCCAGGATGGCAAGCGGCAGCAGCATCCAGTAAGACTCGACCAGACCACAGGCAAGGGTGGCGGCGGATAGCAGCGCCAACCCGGCCAGCAAGACACGGCGCGCGCCATAGCGGTCGACCATGAACCCCGCCGGCGTCTGTGCCAGGCCCGAGGCGCCATAAAACAGCGCGGTCAGCAGGCCGAGCGCGGCGAACGAGACCTCGAACTCGTCGTGCAGCAGCAGGAACACGGCCGGTAGGACCAAATGATAAAAATGGCTGACCCAATGGGCGACGCCAACCAGGCCCATGACTTTGATATCACGGCCCAGAGACGGCGCGGCTGCTGTGGAAGATATCATGGCAACTTTAGATCAGACGTGGTGGGTAGGGTCAAGCCAGGGTGCCAATTCATCTAATACAAGGTTTTGTATGATTTCTGACGAAATCAGGCTGAAGGATATAATCTATTTAAGGTATAATTAGGCGCGAATGAATACTCGCTAAGGAGCGGACTATTAGCGCGGAGTGCTAGAGTATGTTAGCCAAGGGATGCAGCCGTTTTGGTCTCCATGGGTGAGTTGCCGCGTGGATTGACCGGTGGCGAGCTTGACAAAGCTAGTTTGTCGGCTTGGTGAGGCGGTGGCGATTTTCATCGCGGCCGAGGACGATGCGGACGTTAGGGATTTCCTTGTTTTGGTGCTACGGCACCTGAGTTATACCGTGTTGGAGGCAGGCGATGGGCCAACCGCGCTACGGTTGATGGCGGTGTCCGATAGTATTGATTTCCTGCTGATCGATGTAATCCTGCCGCGGTGCCTTTGACGATGATGTGATTATGCTTGGAAGACCATTTCCGGCGCGGGAGCTGGCGGAACGGATTCGACAGGCCCTCGACGCCCTGAAATAGGTTGTACCCCTGTTGACTGGAAACGCGTCAGTATTCGCGTTCGTGCCCGAGAGTTTTCTGATAGCCTAAGACAAGGATTTACGGCCTAAACTCGTGGGCGTTTGGGGGAGCATCAAATGGCGAACGTGCGGATAGATTATTTTTTTCACCCTACGTCCAATACGTACACCTATGTGGTGGCGGAAGAAGAGATGGCGGGGCACTGCGTAATTATTGACAGTGTCTTGGATTACGATCCCAAATCCGGGCGCACGGCAACCGCCGCCGCCGACGAGATCGTGGCTCATATCCGCGATCACAATCTGGTGGTGGATTGGATTCTGGAAACTCACCCCCATGCGGACCATATCACCGCCGCGCCCTATCTGAAAGAGCAACTGGGCGGCAGGACCGGTATCGGTCAGGGCGTTTGCCAAGTGCAAAAGAATTTTAAGGCGGTCTTTAATCTGGGCGATGAATTTACCACCGACGGCAGCCAGTTCGATCATCTGTTCGCGGAAGGTGAACGCTTTGCCTTTGGCGCCGCGTCGGGCCAGGTCTGGTCCACGCCGGGCCATACGCCCGCCTGCATCTGTTATCTGATTGAGGATGCAGTATTTGTTGGCGATACGATCTTCATGCCTGATTTCGGCTCCGCCCGTTGTGATTTTCCCGACGGTGATGCCCGCACCCTGTTTCATTCGGTCAAGCGCCTGCTGGCACTGCCCCCCGAAACCCGCATGTTCATGTGCCATGATTACGGGCCCGGTGGGCGGAAACTCCGCTGGTTGACCTCTGTGGCCGAGCAAAGGGCCAATAACAAGCATATGAAGGACGGCGTTGACGAAGAGGAATTCGTCGCCATGCGCACGGCGCGGGACAATGAGTTGGATATGCCGGCTCTGTTATTGCCTTCGGTACAAGTCAATATCCGTGGTGGTCAGTTCCCGCCAGCGGAAGAGAACGGCGTCTCCTACCTAAAGATGCCCCTAAATACGGTTTAGCTAACTGAACTGTAATACGGCAATACCCAACGCCACCAGACAGGTGGCCAGGATACGGCGGCCGCCAAAGGGTTCCGAGAGAAACAGCATGCCGATCAGGGCCGCGGCGATCACGGAGGTTTCCCGCAGGGCGGTGACAATCGCCAAGGGGGCCAGGGACATCACCCAGATTACCACGCCATAGGCGGTCGAGGATAGTACTCCGCCAAACAGACCCGGTAGCCAGTAACGGCGCAAGGACGCAGCAAGCTCCACCGGACCGCGCAACAATGGCAAGACCAGGGGCAGGGGCAGTCCGTCGAGCAGGAATAGCCAGACGATATAGGCCAGGGTATCGCCGGCGGCCCGCCCGCCCAGGCCGTCGGCCACAGAATAACCGGCGATGGTCAGGGCTGTGAACAGCGCCCAGGCGACGGCCAGGCGGTTACCCCCTTGGCCGCGTCCGGATAGGGCCAGGTACATAATACCGCCTGTGATCAACAGGATCGCCATCAGGGCGCCGGGCCCCAGAGCCTCGCCAGCCCAGATCCAGGCTGCCGCCGCTACCAACAAAGGCGAGGCGCCGCGGGCCAGAGGGTAGACCTGGCCAAGATCGCCGAAACGGTACTGCATCACCAAGCCGGCGTAATAAGCCTGGTGGATCACCACGGAGGCGATTAGGTATGGCCAGCTTTCCGAATTTGGCAGGCCGACGAAGGGCAGGGCGGCGAGGGCGATTAGGGTATGGGTAAAATTGACCAGGGCCAGCGAGACCAGGCGGTCGGAAACCACTTTAACAATGGCGTTCCAACTGGCATGCATCAATGCGGTGGCTAAGACCAGTACCAACAGAAAAACGGTCATATTTGCCGCTCCGCCGTATGCGATTTGTGATAGGCAGGGCCATGACCAACGATTATTACCTCCGGATTCAGCATTCCGTGCACCGCTTTCCGCGCTGGCTACGGTTGTGTGTTGGCGTGCTGTTGCTGTTTGGCGGCATCCTCGGCTTTCTTCCCATCCTTGGATTTTGGATGTTTCCCTTGGGTCTACTGGTGCTGTCCTACGATTTGCCCACGGTACGCCGATGGCGCCGGCGTCTGGAGGTAAAGTGGTTGCGGCGCTGGCGGGGCCGTAAAGTGAACTGAGCCAACTGGGAAGGGGCTGGAGGCGCGGACCGCGCTTCGCGTTTTAGCCTTTTCAACAACTTAGAAAAAAATATCAGCTTTAACTCGTTCAAATAAATATGTTCAGATGGAGTGGTCTCACTCGTAGTCCAGAGCGCATTAGCTTCCCCCCCAACTCCGCCTTCGCTTTCAGTCCGGTGTTCCTGCGTCCCGATTGCGATGGTTCGGTTCACATCAAAAGCGCAGATCGTATTGCACCGTCAGAGTTCGAATATAAATTCTTGCGCATTAGCTACGACGGAAAGGCAAGTCTTCACGGTATGCGCGTTTTCTACTAAATTGCAAATCAATTGGCCCTTCCGAATTCCATGGTCGAAGAGGTCCTGCCCAGTTCACATCCATCAACAGTGACGAAGCCCCTAGCGGTTGTGAGGGCACGGGGCATAGCCAATTATCACTCGGCTGGCAGTTGCCGTTTGGATTTGGAAGTAGTTTCGACGATGGTCGCCCTTTTGCGCGCATACGGCATCGCCAGTCTTCGTATCGCCAATGCGTCATTAATGCCACCAATCATCAGCGGCAATACGAACGAACCGATAAACACGATTGGTAAAAAAGCTGCAGCGATTGTTGTGGAAGAAGCCGCTTAGGCATCTAAGTAGTCGTGTTCGGCAAGAGTACACCAAATTCACCGCTCGCCGCCGCTTCGGCACCACATTTCATAATTAGCAATTCCAAACGCAGTGCCACGTATTTAATTTCTTGCTATACGGCGAAGGCGTCGGCGTAAAGCGTTCGTTGGTCTACCGCTTCAAAACCTAGGGTATTGATGTCTTTTGCCAATTGTGCCAATTCCTCCTTACGGCCAAGTTGACGGCAGGAATCAACTAAGATCTGGACAAAAACATCCCGTTGCGCCTGACTGCCGCCCATGGCTGCGAGGTCATGCCGGACCGGCATGAAACCTGCAATCACAGCCTCATGATCCCCCTTGCGGTGGGCGATTGCAGCTTTGGCCACAGGCAGAGCTGCTTTGCGCATGCATACGCCACACGGGCCGTCATCAGTATCCGCGAATTCCGTCATGGAGCGGATCAACTCGTCTGCTTTCTCGAAACGGCCGCAGGCGGCCAGGATGATGGCAGCATGGGCGCAGGTGAAGGGATTGACATGATTGTCGATGCGACCCTCTGCAGGTTCCGCCACTACCTGCCAGCGCTCTCCAACATCAACGCCGCGCAAGTCCAGCCGCAGCAGCAGGGACGCAGCATTCGTAACGTCGATGACGTTATCCGGCATAGCCTTCGTTAGCGGTGATTCCAGATTGTATACCTTGCTGTCATAGAGCTCCAGGATACGTTCGTGGTCGCCCTGTTCCAGCAGAAAGAGACACAAGTGCCACCAGTCGTGGTGGACGATCTGGTTTTTTCCAGCCCAGTTGCCGCACAAGCCCTCGAGCCAATCCACACCTTCCTCAACTCGGCCTTGCATGACCAAAACATGTGCCACTGCATGGGCTCCCCATGGATCGCTCGGATTCAGTTCGATTGCTTCGCGGCCATAACGCTCGGCCTTGGTGTAATGCAGCATTTCTTCATTGGCGAAGGCGCGGTTGCCCATGAAGATCGGGTAGTCCCTCATCTTAGGCGACCAGTTCGGAGCCGCCTTCTCCACTAATTCGTACATATCCGTTTTTCGGCCGAAATTGAAAAGATCCATCTGGGCCATCCGATGGATAAACATATCGCAAGGATGTTCATCGAGAATGCACTTGTAGACTTCGAATGCCAGGTCCGAGCGCAGGTCGACCGCATGTTCGAGCGCTTCGATATAGGCGTTTTCGTGTGCGCTTAACGGCGCGCAACCGGCCTTCGCTTTTTCGAGACCGCTTTGCATCATCGGAATATATTTTTTATGGCGACCAAAAGTAAGCGCGAGTGCCCTGACAGCATGGGCCATTGCGAAATCGGGATCGGCGTTCAGTGCGGTCTTGATGTCATCCATAAAATCCGCTTCCCAAAGGCACATACCGTGCATGGCCTTCGCCAAGGCATCGCGTGCCAGTGCTCTGTCGCTACTCAACCGCATGTCGCCGTTATTCATTCGCCTACATTCCTATTGTTGATTGTTATGACAAACGTACTTCAAACTTAACAAAACGGTCGAGCCTAAAAAAACGCGAATCTTCTTTTAAATTGACAGGCGATATTGCTAAGAAATTCCTCAAACTGAGGGAAGGAGGTAGATGCAGCGAAGTTACCTTAAGTACATCATCCGCTGCGAGGAGAAGGGCGGGGTGGTCGATCTGGAAAAGGCGCGCTGGTATCTGGACCGGCTGATCGACGAAGAAATATCTGGCTGATGGATGGACATGGCCGAGGTGATCACAAGGCTGAATGAGGCCGCCAGCGTCCTGCGCCGGTTACTGGAAGGCAATCGCTATGAGCGCCCCTTCCTGACTAGCTGGCCGGACTACAGGCCTGATCCGAACACGGCCTATGGCTACGAGGATGTTGAGGTGAAGCCGCCGATACCAAGTCCGGCAGCGATCCAGCGGATGGAGGAGGTGCTGGACTGGCTGCAACTGGTGCCGGTCGAGTACCGACGTTTGTTGTGGTTCAGGGCAGAGGGCTGGTCGTGGCGGAAGCTGGGTAGATACTTTGGCTGTGGTAGTCGGCAGGTCAGGTTGCGGTGGCGGGATGGGGTGGTTAGTTTGTGGGAGGCCTGCATTAAAAAAGACCCGCTACGTCATTACCTGGGGGGGCCTTCACGCTAGCTGGTCAGTTTAGCCATGCGTAGAGGAGTTGGGGATTCTCTCTACGCGTAAAAGGGAGCTATCTACGTCCGCCAGTCTAGGCA
>PVBE011599254.1_pt1 | contig 55350 bp, 44 predicted proteins | sample 1631181 | NCBI WGS metagenome assembly PVBE01 (sample SAMN08397723, study PRJNA350692) | Marine metagenome, whole genome shotgun sequencing project. | isolation source: water | place: Pacific Ocean | collected 2012-04
ATGGCGGGCCAGGCGCCCATGGCGGGCCAGGCGCCCATGGCGGACCAGGCGCCCATGGCGGCGTCCCGCTGGCCCTTCCAGCTGGCCCGGGCCACGGCCGTCGCCACGGTGCTGCTGATCCTGTTCGGGGGTAGCGTCACCACCATGGGGGCGGGCATGGCAGTGGACGGCTGGTGGGACGCCGAGGGGCACTTCCTGCCGTTCTTTCCCCTGGACAAGTGGTTCCGGGATCTGGGCACCTTCGTCGAGCACAGCCATCGCCAGGTGGGCATTCTCGTGGGGCTGCTGGCGATCGCCACGGTGCTGACAACCTGGCGCCTGGACCGCCGCATCGGCTCCCGACGCTGGGCCCTGGCGGCTCTCCTGGCCATCATCGCCCAGGGCACCCTCGGCGGCCTGCGCGTGCTGGAGAACAGCGAGGACTACGCCTTCATCCACGGTGCCTTTGCCCAGGCGGTCTTCGCCCTTGTGGCCTCCACGGCCCGCGTGCTCTCGCCCCGCTGGGAGGGCCTGCGCGGGCAACCCGGCCTGCCCCCGCGCGGCCTGGCCTGGGGGGCGACCCTCTTGGTCTACGCCCAGGTTGTTCTCGGTTGCTGGTATCGCCACGGCCTGAGGCCCATGCCCATCGGCGACCTGCGCCTGCGCCTTTACCTGCACGTGGGCCTGGCGCTGGTGGTGCTCTGCGTCTTGGTTTGGTTGGGTCGCCGCCTCTCCCGCGCGGGTCTCGTGCGCGACGGTCGTCGGCTCATGGCGCTGGTCTTGATCCAGGTCGGCCTGGGCCTCGGCGCCTGGGGGCACTGGAGTCCGGAGTCCGTGGGGCTGACCGAGGGCACGCTGACGGTGCTGCATGTGCTCGGCGGTGCCCTGCTCCTGGCGGAGACCGTGGGGCTGGCCTTGCGCACGGCACCGGGAGCCGCGCCGGGACAGCTCGACGCGGCAAGCGCCCCCTCCGTGGAGGGCCGGCCATGAGTGCGACTCCCGCGACCCTGCCCGCCAGGCCTGCGCTGCTCAGCGATCTGGGCGTGATGCTGCGCCCGAAGATCGCGGGCTTCGTGCTCGTTTCCGCCTTCGTGGGGGCAGCCCTGGGCGCGAGCTACGGCCCGGGCTCGGAAACCGAGATCGATGCCGGCGGGCGCGTCGCAGCCTACTTGCTCTTCCTCGAAATAGCTGTCTGGGTGACGCTCACCGCGGGCGCCTCAAGTGTCTTCAATCAGGTCATCGAGCGGGAGATCGACGGCAGCATGGTTCGGACGCGCCTGCGTCCGTTGCCCTCCGGGCGGCTCAGCCCGCGCTTTGCCCTGCTCTTCGGCGTGCTGCTCTGTCTGGCCGGCGTCCTGGGCCTGGCCCTGCGCATGAACCTCCTGTCAGCGATCCTGGCCCTGGCCACGACCGTGGTCTACATTGTGGTTTATACGCCCATGAAACGCTGGAGCTCGGTGAATACGCTCGTCGGTGCTCTGCCCGGGGCCATGCCGCCGGTGCTCGGCTACTGCGCCGCGGCCGGCGAAGTGGGGCCCTGGGCCTGGATCCTGTTCGCCGTCGTATTCATCTGGCAGGTACCGCACTTCATGGCCATCGCCTGGCTCTATCGGGGGGACTACGCCGCGGCGGGCATGCGCATGCTGCCGGCCATGGAGGGCACCGAAGGTCTGGCCGGTCGCCAGGCTGCCCTGCATGCCCTGACCCTCCTGCCGGTGACCGTGCTGCCCTATATTCAGGGGCTGGCCGGGGGCATCTATGCCGTGTGCGCCACGACCATGGCGGCCATCTACCTGGCTGCTTCCCTGCGCTTCGCCCGCGGGGAGGACGAGCGCGGAGCGCGCATCCTGCTCTTGGTCTCCCTGCTCTACCTACCCGCTTATCTGGTGCTGTTGCTCTTCGATCCCGGTTGTGCGCCGCCTGGTCCGTGAGCCACGCTAACAAGAACCATGAACAGAACAACGCTGGCTCTCGCCTGTCTCCTGGCGCTGCCGCTCTTTTCGGCCTGCAGTCCCGGCGTGGACGGCGGCGGGCAGGGCCGCTTCGATGTGGCCGCGGATTCACCGGAGACCCTCGGACAGGTGGGCGAGATCTCTCTGGTGGAGCGCAGCGGCCGCACCGTGACGACGGCGGAGATGCGGGGCAGCCCGGCGGTGATCGGTTTCTTCTTCACCACCTGCACCACGGTCTGTCCGCCATTGACGGCCAACATGCGCCGCCTGCAGGACGATTTCGCGGGCACGGATGTGCGTCTCTTGTCCGTTTCCGTGGATCCGGAACGGGACACGCAGGAGGTCCTGACGCGCTACGCGAACAGCTACACGGCGGATCCCGAGGCCTGGTGGTTCCTGACGGGCGAGGAAGATGCCATCTACGCCTGGATGCGGGCTAGCTTCCACCTGGCCGTCGATCGCCTGCCGGACAAGGACGCCGTGCTCGGCATGCAGGTGGCCCACGCCACGCGCCTGGTGGTCATGGACCCCAGCGGCGCCATCCGCGGCTACTACGATGGTGACAGCGAAGACGGTCGCGTGCGCGCCCGGGAGCGCGCCCTCTTCTTCAGCGACGCAGCGCGCCCCTCGTCACTGCCTCTCATCAACGCCTGCCTCAACGCAACCTCGGCGCTGCTCCTGCTGCTCGGCTACGCGGCCATTCGAGCGGACCGTAAACGCCTGCATGTGGCTTGCATGGGAGCTGCCACCCTGGTCAGTGTGCTCTTCCTGGCGAGCTACACCCTGTATCACTTCACTGTTGTCCCGGAAGTGGGGACGACGCCCTACAACGGAACTGGCTGGCGCCGGACGGCATACCTGGTGATGCTGCTGACCCATGTGGTGCTGGCGGCGGTCAACCTGCCGATGATCCTGCGAACGCTCTTCCTGGCGCGCGGTGCGCGCTGGGAGGAGCACCGCTCCCTGGCGCGCTGGACCTTTCCGATTTGGCTCTATGTGTCCGTGACCGGTGTGCTCGTCTACCTCGTGCTCTACGTGTGGAACCCCGTGGCAGCTAGCTAGGTCCCATGGGTGATGCTCAAGCACGGACGGGCTGCGGAACTGTGTCTTGGACGGTATTTAGCTCGTCCCTGGGGGAGTGGCTGGTGGCGGCCACGGAGCGCGGTCTGTGCCTGCTGTCCTTGGATGTGGAGCGCGGCCATGGGGAGCTGGCCGGTTGGTGCAAACGGCACGAACCGCAGGCCCAGGTGTGCGAGGGGCCACGGCAACTGGTTGGCACCACGCAGGAGCTGCGCGCCTATGCAGCAGGGGAGATGAGGAGCTTCAAGACGCCCCTCGACCTGCGCGGCACCGAGTTCCAGTTGCGCGTATGGGCAGGCCTGTGTGAGATCCCCCACGGACAGACCTGGACCTACAAGCAACTTGCGGAGCACATCGGCGCGCCGGGCAGCTACCGGGCCGTGGGCGGGGCCAACGGGCGCAATCCGGTTTCGGTCATCGTGCCCTGCCATCGGGTCGTGGCCTGTGGTGGAGGGCTCGGCGGCTACACGGGAGGGCTGGCCCACAAGGTGCGCCTTTTGGCACACGAGGGAGTTGTGCTCCCGCGAGCCGAGCTCAGAGATCCCGAACGGCGGAGCACAGCGCCTGCTTGACCGCTTCCCGACTGGGGCCGCAGTCATGGAGCAGGTGCAGGATCGGAGCGGGCACTTCCATGGCGGGGTGAGTTGTCCCCGGGGACGCTGGTGGGGCTGGAGTTGTTTCCAAGAAAAATGGCGACCCCGGGCGATTCCGCGGGTCTCACTGCCATGAAGGGACAAACTCAAAACGAACGGGCCGCCGGGCGGCGTTGGAGCAGGGGACGGCTGGGATCGGTGGCGGGGCTGGGCCTGGCCTTGGCCCTGGTGGCCGGTTCCGTGCTGGGCCGTGAACGGGAGCCCGGTGCCGTGGCCCTGTGGGTGGCGGATCGCGAAGGTCAGAGCCTCCTGGGTCTCGACGGGGATCTGTATGTGGTGGAGACGCGCCGGGCCAGTTGGCCGGTGGGGGTTCTGACCGGGCAGGGTGGGCGTCTGTGGACCGTGGAGGCACCCCAGGCGACTCCCCTCGGGGATCATCGCCTGGCCCAGTGGGCGGCGGGCGGCGAGCTGCTGTGGGAGGCTGAGCTGGGACCGGTCTTGGACCTGGCGGCGGATGGAGCCGGGCGGGTCCTGGTGGTGGAAATGGGCACGGGCTCCGGCGAGGGCAACCGTTTGCTGTTGGCGGACCCGGAGGCGGCGCTGGTGGCGGAGGGCGGTGGGGAGGATCTGGTGGAGCTGCTGTCCGGGCCGCTGATCAACTGTGCGGCGGGGGAGGCCGGCATGGTCCTGGTGGGTACCGGGGACGGTCGTCTTCTGGTGCTGCGACATTCGGCACCCAGCCGGGTGCTGCGTGTCTTGGAGGTGGGTGGACAGGTCGGGGATGTGGCCCCAGTGGGCTGGCCCTCGGGCTCGGCCGCGCATCCGCGGGCGGGGGCTCCACCGGTTGCTCCCGCAGGAGCGTCGGCACAGGAGCCAGGTGGGAATGGCTGGTGGATCTTGGATGTGGCCACCCCCGGTCGATTGTTGCGCTTGGACGCTGACCTGGGCGTGGCCTGGGAGCTGCCCACGGGAATCCGTCCGGCGCACCTCATTCCCGACGCCGGGCGCGGGTGCGTCTGGGCGGCGGACGTGAATGAACCCTTCGTGCGCCGCTGGGGAGTTGATGGCAGCCTTGAGCTCAATCTGGGGGACCTGCCCCTGGGCGGCTTGGACCGCGGGGTCGTCCTGGGGGGCGGGATCGTCCTGACGGCTCCGGGAGCCCTCCTGCGCCTGGATGGGACCGGTGGGGTCCTACCCGGCCAGGGGGGCTTCCACTTCCCCGTGGACCTGGCGGCGGTCGAGTGATGGAAGCGGTTCGAGACACACCGCCGCCGCCATCGTAGAGGGACGTGGGGTGAAGGCGGCGGCGAAGGAGCACTTGGCGCGCCCCCTTGCCGGGAACCAGGCCGCGCCGTCGCCTGGGGCATAGTTCCTGGAAGCGCGTCGTCGCCTGGTCCGTTTGGCCTTCGGCCTGTGCCTTTCTGCGCCGGCGACGATGCTGTTACCGGAACGCCCCGCTTATCAGTTTCTCAGTATCGGTGATGCGGCGTGCCAGGAACCAGTGCGCCGGGCAGGGCGTGGACCTGGCGCCGGGCATCGCTCGCAGCGCTAGACCTTGGCCTTCTTGCGGGGGCTCTTGGGCTTGGCGGGTGCTTCCTTGGCTTGGGTTTGGATAGCGGCCAGGAAGAGCTGGGCTGAGTTGGCCAGATCCTTGCGGCCGTGTTCGATGGCGATCGTGGAGAACTTGGTGAGCTGACGGCGGAGCTTGGGGAGCTCCTTGATCACCGGGGAGTCGTTGCGTTCGCGGTCGATCTGGCGTTGTTTGATCTCGGCGATCTTCGATTCGAGGTCTGTGATGCGCTGCTCTTCCGTACGACGGTTGTAGGCTCGTTTGGCCATCGGATTGCCTTCCTTGGACGGGTGGTTGGGGATGCTGGGATCACTCCTGGCATCGTTCATGGATAGGGGCCGCCGGCTGGGATTCCCTCCAGGAAATCCGCCTGGCTCCAGTGCCAGGCATTCACAGGTGGCCGACGAATATTGTTAAGAGGCCCCTTGAAGTTGAATGAACACTGTACATGTATTGCAATAGGATGCAATGGTCTAGATATAATCGTCTGTAGCGCCTTGGTAAGGATGTGAGCCTTCCCGGACTCCGGATTGCAAGGGAGAAGGCCACCAGGGCTGCCTGGAGTGGGCTCTCCGTGGCGCCCAGGGGTGATTTCTGGTAAGTTCCTTCCCCTAAATATTTATGGGGGCACAGGCTTTTCAGTCACATGGCAGCCTGCGGAGATGTCTCGAAGAAGCACTTCGGCCATTGCGCGCGCCACCCTCACCCCACGACGCAGTACCCTGGATACCCTGTGAAGAATCACATTGAACGAGTCCTTTTCGATGAACATGAAATCCTCAAGGGCATCGATCGCGTGGCCGCCGAGGTCACTGCCTGCTACGGCAGCGAGGAGTTTACCGTCGTCTCGATTCTCAAGGGCTCCTGCGTCTTCGCCTCGGATTTGATCCGGCGCATACCGGTACCCCTCGAGCTGGCCTTTGTGGCCGCGTCGAGCTACGGGGACGGCACAACCTCCGGCGAGCTGAAGCTGAACTTCCTGCCTGCGGAGCACGAGATCGAAGGCCGTAATCTGCTGTTGGTGGACGACATCCTGGATACGGGTCGCACCATGCACGCCATCAAGCAGGAGCTCATCAAGATGGGCGCGGCCAATGTGCAGACCTGCGTTTTCCTGGACAAGCCTTCCCGGCGCGCCGTCGAGTTCGAGTCAGACTACCGCGTCTTTGAGGTCGAAGACCTCTTCGTCGTCGGCTATGGCCTGGACTTCGCCGGACGCTACCGGAACCTGCCCTATGTGGGGGCCCTGCGCGAAGAGATTTACGCCGAGACCCTGACACGCTGACGCATTCCGAGAGCCACAACAACTATCCAGGATGTTCCCGTGGACACATTTGTAGTCCCCGATGATCGCATAGGGCTGGAGTTGGACGAATTCCTGGCCCTGACCTTTCCCCTGCTGAACAAGGGGTATCTGCGCCGCCAGGTGCGTGGCGGGCGCATCCTGCTCGATGGGCAACCGGTGTTGCCTTCCCAACGCCTGCGCGTGGGCCAGGTCCTGTGTGTGGACTTCGACGGGGAGGCCGATGCCACGCGGCCACCGCAGGCGCCGGTGGTGGAGGTGCCCGTGCTCTACGAGGACCAGGATGTGCTCGTGATGGACAAGCCGGCGGGCCTGGCGGTCGAGCCGGAGCGTTGGCAGCGGGGCGAGGCCTGTCTGGCAGGGGCCCTCTTGGAACTGGCCCTGGTGCGTTCCGGCAACCGGCGGCCGGATTCCCCGGGCCAGAGCGCCTGCCTGGACTTCCGCCCACGCCTGGTGCACCGCATCGACAAGGGCACCTCCGGGATTGTGCTCGTGGCCCGCAATCTGGAGACGGAGCGCCGCCTGCGCGGGGCTTTTGAGTCCGGAGATGTGCTCAAGGAGTATCTGGCCCTGGTGGAGGGCGAGTGGCCCGCGGAGGTTTCCACGGCAAGGGACCAAGACGCGGGGGACGGGGGCGCGGTCGGCGGATCGACTGGTGAGTTGATTGACCTGCCCCTGGGGCCCGACCCCCGGCGTAGCGGGCGCATGCAGGTGAGTACGGCAAAGGGCCAGGGTAAGCCCTCCCGCACTCGGGTGTGGCTGGAGCGACCCTATCGCGGCTATTCCCTGGTGCGCTGCGCGCCCCTGACAGGGCGCACGCACCAGATTCGTGTGCACCTGGCGGCGAGGGGCTTCCCCCTGGCCGTGGATGGGCTCTACGGACGGCGCGAGGCCCTTCAGCTGTCTGAGATCAAGTCCAACTACCGCTCCAAGCCCGGCCGCACGGAACGCCCCCTGATCGGACGCCTGACCCTGCATGCCCGGGGCATTTCATTCCCGGATGCGGCCGGGGAGCTCGTCAGCGTGCAGGCGCCCTTGCACCGGGATATTGAGCGTGTCCTGAAGCAGTTGGCCAAGGTGCGCCCACCGCGCGGTTGAGGGGGGCGAACTATTCGCTACCCTGCTGGTGCCGACCGGGATCCCCCGGCATTACCCGTAGCACGAGATATTCCATGAGCGAAAACCTGGTCGTCGGAGTCCTTGGAGGATCCGGCCTGTATGCAATCGAGGGCCTGGAAGATGTGGCCGAGGTTGTGGTGGACACGCCCTTTGGCGAGCCCAGCGACGCCTTCATTACCGGCCGCCTGGGAGATGTGGAAATGGTCTTCCTGCCGCGCCACGGGCGTGGCCACCGTTATTCGCCCACGGAGATCAACTTTCGGGCGAACATCTGGGGACTGAAGAGCCTGGGCGTGACGCGCATTTTCTCAGTCTCCGCCGTGGGGTCCATGCGCGAGGACATCGTGCCCGGCGACTTCGTGGTCATCGACCAGTTCTTCGACCGCACGCGCCACCGCCCGGACACCTTCTTCGAGCAGGGAGTTGTCGGCCATGTGATGTTCGCCGACCCTGTCTGCGGCGATGTGCGCGCGGCGCTGCTCGCCGCGGGGGAGCAGACAGGCGTCACGATCCATGACGGTGGCACCTACATAAACATGGAGGGGCCCCAGTTTTCCACGCGCGCCGAATCGAACATCTACCGTGGCTGGGGCGTGGATGTGATTGGCATGACCAACCTGCAGGAGGCGCGCCTGGCCCGCGAGGCGGAGATCTGCTACGCGACCGTGGCCATGGCCACGGACTACGACTGCTGGCACACGGGCCATGATGATGTGACCGTGGAGGCGGTGCTGGAGATCATGGCCAAGAATGTGGGCCACGCACGGGCGCTCCTGAGGGCGGCAGTGCCGCTGTTGGCGGCGGAGCGGACCTGTCCTTGCAAGGACGCGCTCAAGTTCGCGATCATGACGGACCCGGAGCGGATCCCCGCGGCCGCCCGCCAGCGGCTGGGCCTGTTCCTCGACAAGTACCAAAGCGCCTGAGTGACCAAAGCAACTACCCCAGAGAAGCGTCCCTTTGTCATCGGCACCGCGCTGGCCGTGGGAGTGGCCTTGGCCTGCTCCGCCGTGCCGCGCCGCCTGTTGTCGCTTTCCCAGGAGCTGGGGGACCAGGGTGCGCCCGCCGAGCGTTTGTCTCCGGGGCATCTGGGACCAACGGTGGAGCCCGGGTCCGGGGCCACGGCGCGTTTCACCGATCACTTCTGGAGGGCCTTCGACACGCGGCGCGCGGAGGTCACGCTGGTCTTCACCGATGGCTTCTACCGGGAGCCGGCGAACGAGGGCTTTGAGGCCGTGCTCGAGCACCTCGCCGGGGAGCTGCGGGCGGCGGGCTATGGACGCGAGGAAGGTCTGGAACTTGAGTTCCTCACCAGCGAAGAGCCAGTTTCCGCCTGGACTCCACGGTCGGCGCGGCTGACGCGCGTGGCCGCTGATGGCAGCGAGGAGGTGCTGCTCTCCTTCGCCGAGCGCCGGGACGAGTACCGCGCCATGCTGCCGGCCAATGCGCCGGCGGCGGATGTGAGCGGGCCGGCGGTCTTCAGCCTGGCGGATGTCTCAGAGGGGTCGATCCTGGTGACCGATGCCTCGCTGCGCCAGGTTCTGCGGCGGGCCCAGAAACGCGGCGCGGCGGCGGTCTTGTCCTGTTCCCTTGAGTCCTACAACACCGATCCCAGTGGCGAGCGCCGGCACATGCAGGCCGTGCAGTACACCTCCGTGCGCGTGGGGTCGCGAACCCCCGTGGCCCAGGTGACTCCGGGGCTGGTGGAGGGGCTGCGCCGGGCCGACCATGCCGGGCAGGTCCAGACCCTGCATCTGGTAGCCAGCGTTGATGTGGAGGAGCGCCCCCTGCGCACCCTGTGCGCCACCGTGCGGGGCGCCGAGGCGCCGCAGGAAGCGGTGGTCATCGCCAGCCATGTCCAGGAGCCCGGCGCCTGTGACAACGCCAGCGGAGTGGCGGGTCTGCTGGAGGGAGCGCGGGCCCTGGCTGAGTTGCTCAAGGCCGGCGAGTTGACCCGGCCGCGCCGCAGCCTGGTGTTCCTCTGGGGCGATGAGTTTCGCCAGTCCGAGGCCTGGCTGGAGGCCACTGAGCGGCGTGCAGTCGGGGCTATTTCCTCGGACATGACCGGCCAGTCGAAGCAGAAAACCGGCGCCATCGCGCTGCTGGAACGCACACCGGATCCCGGGGCCCTGGTGCCCCTGCCGCCGGATGAACACACCCTGTGGGGAGCCGGGGCCGTGGACGAGCAGGACATGATCCCCAATGGCCTGGCGATCATGGCGCGCTGCGCCATGGCGGATGTGGCCCGGGCAGCCGGTGGTTGGGAGACCGCCGAGCACCCCTGGGAGGGCGGCAGCGACCATGACATCTTCCTGGACCGGGGCATTCCGGCGCTGCTCATCTGGCACTTCACGGACTTCGCCTACCACACGAGCCTGGATCGCCTGGAGCATGTGGACCTGGAAGAAGTGCGGCGCACGGGCGTGGCTATCATGGCCACGGGCCTGGCCCTGGCGGATTCCCGCCCCGGCGACCTGGAACGCTACCTGTTGACCCTCGACCGAGAGCGCAGCCTGCGCGTGGCGGCGGCGCTGGAGGCGGAGGACGCGGCCACGGCAGAGGCCTGGGAAAAATGGAGTACCGGTGCTCGCCTCTGGCTGCGGGTCCAATGCCTGAACCTGGAGCAGGACACAGAATCAGAAGAAGAAGCGCGATGAGCAAGTTGAATCCCTCCCGCCGTGAACTCCTCGCCGCCGCCCTGGCGGCAGGGGCGGCACCGGCCGCCACCGCCGCTGCCCTGCGTCCAGCCGCCCTGCGTCCAGCCGCAGGGAGGGGCGTGCTCATCGGTAGCGCCAACGCGCTTGCGGGTATGAAGCAACACTACGCGGCCCTCGCGGCGGGCGGGCACCCGCTAGACGCGGCCCTGGGTGTCGTCGGCGGAGTGGAAGCGGATCCGACGGATCACAGCGTGGGCCTCGGCGGCCTGCCAAACGAGGACGGGGTCATCCAACTTGACTCGGCGGTCATGGACGGGGCCACGCACAACTCCGGGGCGGTGGCTTGTATCGAAAACATCCTGCATCCCTCCCAGGTGGCGCGGCTGGTCATGGAGCGCACGGATCACTGCATGATCGTCGGGCGCGGCGCATACGAGTTTGCCCGGGGACATGGACATCCGCACATGGAGCTCATGACCGAGGACACACGCAAGATCTGGCTGCGCTGGAAGGAGACCATGAGCGAGCGCGACGATAGATTGCCGCCGCGCGGAGAACAGGAGGGCGCCGAACAAGGCTCCGTCATGGTGGACGGAGAACGCGTGGCCATTGACGATCTCTGCGGCTCGCGGCGCATCACGGGCACGATTCACTGCTCTGCCCTATCCACCTTCGGCAGCGTGGCCTGCACCACGACAACCTCTGGCCTGTCCTGGAAGATCCCGGGGCGCGTGGGAGATTCGCCGATTATCGGTGCCGGTCTGTACTGTGATGGGGAGGTCGGCAGCGCCGGAGCCACAGGCCGGGGCGAGGCCGCCATCCTCTCCACGGGCAGCTCCGCCATTGTGGAGCTGATGCGCGGGGGCATGGCGCCCCTGGACGCTGGTCTCGAACTGTTGCAGCGTGTCACGCGCCAGGTAAAGCGGGCCGCGGCCTGGCAGCCGGCTCTGTGGGACGCGGAGGGCGGTGCCGATGGCCAGGGTGCCCCGGCCTTTGGCCTGAAGTTCTACATCCTCAATCTGGCCGGGGAGTGGGCCGGCGTCTCCCTGCGCGGCGCGGGCAAGTTCTCCGTGGCGGATGACGCCGGCGGAGCTCGCCACGAGGACCTGGTCCCGCTGCATCCCTAGTCCGGCAGTTGCCGACCAGGATGGCCTGCGTCAGTCCTGGGAGGGTGCCCCCAGGGCCTGGCGGAACTCGTCTTCGCTGAGCAGACCGTCGCCGTCTATGTCGAGCGTGGCCAGCACTGCTCGCGCGCGCACGGGCAACTGCAAGGGCCGCTGCAGGCGTTCCAAGTCATCGGCGGATATCAGTCCATCGCGGTCCACATCGAGGCGCACGAAGGGGGGGACGGGTCCCACGATCTGATCCGGGTGTGGGGCGGCAGCGGAGACCCCAGCGCGGGCTTGGGCAACGCCGAACAGCTCCAGGATGGTCGTCGGCAGCGGGCCATCGGCCTGCTCGCCGGAATCATCCTGGGGGCCGAGGATGCCCGAGAGGCCGGGAATCTCGTCCGCCTCCAGCTTGCCGGAGCTGTTGCGGTCGAGGGCCACCAGGGCCTGTTGTGCCGGCAGATCCAGCCGCCGGTAGTCCAGCAGGAGTTGGGTCAACTCCGCCAGATCCAGGGCGCCGTCGCTGGAGAGGTCGTAGGCGCTGCGCAGTTGGTCAGGCGTGCGTTGGGGCGGCAGGGCGGTGCCGGCGGCGGGGATGGGAGGTGTGACGCTGCCGGAGCGGCCGAGGGTGTCCAGGAAGTACTCGCGGTACTCAGAGGACGACAGGCGGCCGTCTCGATCAGGGTCGTGGTATTGGTACTTGCCGCGGTCGAAGTGCAGGCTTGTACGGGCCTCGCGGAAGGAAACCCAGCCATTGGCGTCGTGGTCACAGGTGGCGAACTGACGCTTGATCAGGTCCTCGGTGTGGGCGCTGATGGTCAGCTCATCAGGAAGGTCCTGGGCCGTATCAGGCGTGGCTGCGGCTTCGGCGGGCGGGGGGCCACCGTCCTGGAGAGCCAGGGCCAGGGCTGGGAGCACTAGGATGACGACGGTCGGGAGGGGGCGCATGGGACCCTTTTTATCGGTTGGAGAAGCCTCCTGCTTGCGCTGTGCAGGGGAAAGAGGTGCTGGGGGCATCGGGAAAGCGGTACCGGGCGCCCCAGGGCCCGGTACCGCCCCCTGAGTATGTGGCAGCACCGGGCCCTGGAGCTGCCCTACTCGTAGACCTTGAACTCGCCGGCGCGCAGGCTGGCGATGTACTGCTGCATCAGGCGCCGAACCTTGCCAGAGAGCAGGATCACGCCGAACACATTGGGGAAGGCCATGCCGAGGATCATCAGGTCACCGAACTCGAGCACGTTCGTGGCGGAGACCACGGAGCCGAGGAAGACGAAGACCAGGAAGATCAGCTTGTAGATTATCGAGGAGGCGTCGCCGAAGAGCCACACCCAGCAGCGTTCGCCGTAGTAGGACCAGGAGATCATGGTGGAATAGGCGAAGAACATCACGGCGATGGCGAGCACATACTTGAACCAGGGGCCGATGGCCCCCTGCATGGCCATGGAGGTCAACGCCGCCCCATTGTTGCCGTCAACCAGGTGTTTCAGCTCCGGGTTCTCGTAGGCGCCGGTGATTACGATCACGAGGGCGGTCATGGTGCAGATGACCACGGTGTCGATGAAGGGGCCCAGGGAGGCGACAACGCCTTCGCGGACCGGGTACTCGGTCTTGGCCGCCGCGTGGGCGATGGCCGCCGAACCGACACCGGCTTCGTTGGAGAAGGCGGCGCGTTTGAAGCCGACCACCAGCACTCCGATCATGGCACCGAAGCCGGCCTCGGGGCTCAGTGCCTCCGAGAGGATCTTGCCGAAGGCGGCGGGGATTTCACCCAGGTTCGTGCCGAGCACGGCGACGCAGGCCAGGACATAGATGCCGCACATCAGCGGTACGATTTTCTCGGCGGTGGCTGCAATGCGCTTGATGCCACCCACGATCACAATGGCGACCATGATGGTCATCAGGATGCCATAGATGTACTCGTGGCCGACCAGGGCCGGGACCGCCTCCTTGATGGCTCCCAGGGATTGATTGACCTGGAAGCTGTTGCCTCCGGCGAAGGAGCCGCCCATGCAGAGCAGGGCGAAGAGCACGCCCAGGGCCTTGCCGAGGCCGCCGAGCCCCATTTCGCCCAGCCCCTTGGAGAGGTAGCACATGGCCCCGCCGATGACCGTGCCGTCGGCGCGCACTTCGCGGTAGAGCTGGCCCAGGGTGCACTCGACGAACTTGGAGGCCATGCCGAGGAAGCCGGCCATGATCATCCAGAAGGTGGCTCCGGGCCCGCCGATGCTGATGGCGATGGCCACTCCGGCGATGTTGCCCAGGCCGACTGTGGCCGAGAGTGCAGCGGTCAGGGCCTGGAAGTGGCTGACCTCGCCCTCGTCGTCGGGATTGTCATAGCGGCCGCGGGTGACGGCGATGGCGTGCCGGAACACGCGGAACTGCACGAAGGACATGCGCAGGGTGAAGATGATCGAGCCCAGCACCAGCCAGAGCACGAGTAATGGCACGCGGATCATCTCTCCGTCGCCGTCGTGCACGCCGATGGGAATCTTCTGGAAGAAGCCGAAGGCGTTCTCCTCGACATCCGGAGTTTCCGGGTCGTCGCCGCCGGCGATGAAGACGTTGACCCGCCCCATCTTGTAGTCGACCCACTGCTCGAATCTGGCCAGGATGCCCGGATCCTCGGCGGCTGCCGCCTGTGCGCCGGTGCCCTCCGGGGCGACCTCTATCAGCGGCGCGGGTTGGGCGTTGGCCAGGTCGGTGCCGGTGGCGCTGGGGGCGGACGCGGCGGTGAGGGCGAGGAGAAGCAGGGCTGTGCGCATGAGTGTGGCGACGGGGGGACAAGGGGCGCGGCGGGGGCCGGGCCTGGGAACCGTGGGCGAGATCCTGCCAAAGCCCAGGTCCGGGTTGCAATCGCCGGGAACTGCCCCGCCACGCCCGGGGACCGCCGCCGCGGGCCTCCGACGGCCCTGGCCGCTGCCCAAGGGAGCCTTCCCGCGCTATCCTTCCGGACATGATCACCAGCCGATACTGCGCCCCCCTGGCGCTCTGCGTACTCACTAGCGCCGCCGCTCACCAGGATGCCAGCCCCCCGGGGGAGAGCTGGGACCAGGAGCAACTGGAGCGCATCTCCCTTGAGATTCGAGCCGAACTGGAGGGCTACCGGGGACGCGCGGGCAGCGGGCCCGTGGCCGTTGAACTGACTGATGGCCCCGGATTTTTGGCCTATGCGCAGCGCCGCCTGGAGGCCATGGAGACGCCGGAGGACATCCAGGCCTGGCAGGATACCTGTGTGATGCTCGGGCTCATCCCGGCGGACATGGATCTGATGGAGGTCACCCTGAAGGTCATGGAGGGCCAGGTGGGAGGCTTCTACGACCCGGGCCAGGACACCTTCTACCTGATGGAGGGCTACACCGGCGGCGTGGCCAAGATCATCATCGCCCACGAGTTGACCCACGCCCTCGACGATCAGTGGTTCGACATCGACGGTACGTTGAAGTCCCTGGGCGGGAACAGCGATGCGGAGCTGGCCTACCAGGCGGTGGTGGAGGGCAGCGGTGTTGCGGCCATGAATCGTTGGACCATGGAACACATCGCCGAACTGAATCTGGCGGACATCGCCGCCGCCCAGGCTGGTTCCCAGGAAGCCATGGCGGCGGCGCCGCCGGTCATCTGGAAGCCGCTCCTGGCGGTCTACCTGCGCGGCGAGGCCTTCCTGCGGCGCACGTCATCGGTCATGAACATGACCATGGCCAGTGCCAAGGCCGCCGATGTGGAGCGCGTGTTCGCCTCCGTGCCCAGCTCCAGCGAACAGATCCTGCACCCGGAAAAGTACTGGGATGCGGAGCAGCGCGATGAGCCGCTTCCCGTGCATGTCTCCGTCGGAGAGCTGCCGGAGGGTTGGCGGGTGATGACCGAGGACACCCTGGGAGAGCTCTCCCTGGCCCTGGTCCTGGAACCCTTCGACAAGCGCCGCGGCCTGCGCATGGACAACCCCATGGGGATCCTGGGCATTAGCTACACGGGGCCAGCCACGGAGGGCTGGGGCGGAGATCGGATGGTGCTACTGGCCAAGGGGGCGGCGCGCGTGCTGTTTCTGGCCACGGAATGGGATCGTCCCCAGGATGCGGCTGAGTTCCACGCGGCATTGGCGGGCCTGCGCCCGGAGCTGGAGACGAGACTTGGGGAGGCCGCGGGTGAAGGTGGCAGCGGCTTGCACTTGAGGCGCGGTCGTGAGGGAGCCCATGTGCGGTTGGTCACCTGGATCGGCACGACAGAGGATGAAGTGGATGCAGTTCTGGGAGCCATTGAAGTCAGCGTGCAGCCGGCCAGCGCCCCGGCGGTGCCTGGAATCACCGGGGACAAGTAGCGGCATCGAGCACCAGGCCTTGCCCCTGAACGTGTGGGCGGGCGGTCGCGTCCGCCGGGGCGCAGGCCGGAGGCGGATGGGCTAGCCGAAAGCCGCGCGCACCTGGGCGGAGGGGCGTGGCAGGCCACCGGCGATGCGGCCGGCGAACAGGAAGATGCCCTCGATGCGCAGGCCCGGGCGCGGGGGCGGCAGGCTGTCCTCCTCCAGTTGCCAGGGACTGGTGAAGATGTGCAGGGGACGGCCCGGGGCATCGATCTCCAGCAGGTCGACACTGCGCTCCGTCAGGGGATTGTGGAGGTGGCGTACGCTGCGGATGCGGGCGGAGACGTGCATGCAGCCGCCGGGGGAGTCTGCGCCGGTCAGGGGCAGGAGTCGCGCGCCGTGGGGGCGGTCCAGAACGCCTTGGGCCTGGCCGTTTTCGTTGTTCCCGATGTACTCTACGGCCAGGGCGTAGCCCGTGCAGCTGACGCCGATCACATGCCCCGCGGCCAGGCGCTGCGGCAGGCGGCGCGCATCGTTGACCCAGATGGCCAGGAGATAGGCTCCCGGAAGCTGGCTGGATTCACCGGGAATCGGGGGGAAGGCCCAGCCGGAAAGCAGGGCGTCGTGGGGCGTATCCGGGGCTCCGCTCAGGGTGTCGATGGCCAGGCGCAGGCGGTGGGCATCACGGAAGTGGGGGGTCAGGGTCCAGTTGACATCGTCTTCGTCGCGGTCCATGCGCAACTCCAGGCCGCCGCCGAGTGCCAGGAGCAGGTGATCCTCCGGCGCACCGCGCCAGGGAGCGGCCTCGCCCCCCCGCAGAACGCGTTTTTCTAGTTCCTGGCGGGGGAAGTCTGGTGGCACGCCGACACATTCAAGCAGGTAGTCCACCGTTTGAGTCTCGCCTCATATGCGACGCGGCGCAAGCGTCACCCGGCGGACTGGGGATTGGGACTCGTTCTCGCTAGGATGGGCGGCTGAACCGCCATTCCCCAACGCTGAGACTCACCATGAAACGACTCCTCCTGTGTGCCCTGGCCCTGACCACTGCCTGCCAAGTATTGCCGACGCCGTCAGCCGGTGTACGTGCGACGGTTCACAACCCGCGCATCAGCGATTTCGATGTGGCGCACTACTCCATTGACCTGGCCCTCGACCCGCGGGCCCGCTCCTTCTCTGCCCGTTGCACAGTTCGTCTGCATGCGGTCGTGGACGAGTTGGAGATTGTGACCCTGGATCTGGCAGGCCTGGAGGTCTCGAGCGTGCGCGACGGCGCCCTGCGCGAGCTGGTTTTCGAGCACCGTGGCAATCAACTGAATATCACCCTGGCCGAGCCCCTGGCGCACGGCGACTTCACCGAGCTCACCGTCTCCTACGCTGGCCTGCCCCGGAAGGGCCTGTGGTTCGCCGGAGATAGCGATGGAGCCGCCACTCATGTTTTCACGCAGGGCGAGTGCGAGGACTCCCAGTGGTGGTTCCCCTGTTGGGACTTCCCCTCTGATCGCGCCACCAGTGAGGTGCGCGTCACCATGCCCGCGCATTGGACTTCCGTGGCGGCGGGGGAGCTGATCGACAGCAGCACCGAGGGTATCTGGCGCACGGACCTGTGGCGCATGCCCACGCCCCACCCGGCCTACCTGACAACGCTGGTGGCCGGGGAGTTCGTGGTCCAGGAGGGCGAGTGGGACGGTATTCCCCTGCTCTTTCTGGCTGCGGATGAAGATCAGCATCTGATGGAAGCGGCCTTTGCCGAAACTGATGAAGCCCTGGCCTTCCTCTCGGAGGTGACCGGACGGCGCTATCCCTACGCCAAGTACAGCCAGGCCTGCGTGGACAACTTCCCCTTCGGCGGCATGGAGAATATCTCCGCCACAACCCTGACGCGCAGCGCGCTCATGGATGAACGTGGGCGTCGCGATCGAGAGGCCACGGGGCTGGTCGTGCACGAGGCGGCCCACCAGTGGTTTGGCGACCTGATGACCTGCCGCGACTGGTCACACATCTGGCTCAACGAGGGCTTCGCCACCTACATGACGCTGCTCTATTTCGAACGCTCGCGCGGCGTGGACGATTTCCGGGGGCGCTTGCGGCAGGCTCAGCAGAGCTACATGGCGGGGGACATAGGAGCCAACCGGCGACCCACGGTGCACAATATCTACCGGGCTCCCATGGACCTGTTTTTCGGCGGGCACACCTACCAGGGAGGCGCCGCCCGCTTGCACCTCCTGCGCCATGTCATGGGCGAAGATGCCTTCTTCGCCGGTCTGCGCCGCTATGTGGGTGACAATGCCGGTCGCAGCGTGACGACAGAAGACCTGCGCAGGTCCCTGGAGGAGAGCAGCGGCCAGGACCTGGGCGAGTTTTTCAATCAGTGGTTCCACAGTCAGGGCTATCCGGAAATCGCAGTGCGCTGGGAGTGGGATGGACGCAACCGGCAGGTGTCCTTGTCCGTGGAGCAGACCCAGGAAGCAGGCGACGGGACTCCCCGGGTGTTCAAGGTGCCGGTGGATGTTGAGGTGCGCACCACCAGCGGAATACGGAACCATCGGCTGCAACTGGATCGGCGACGCCACCGCTTTGTGTTGCCCTGTGACGAACGCCCCACCTGGGTGCGTTTTGATAAGTACGGTGCCCTGCCGGCCAGGGTGGACAGTGAGAAGCGCACCTCGGAATGGCTGGCCATCGCCGGACAGGATGATGATGTGGGCGGCCGCCTGATGGCCGTCGAAGTGCTCGGGCGACTGCTCGCGACAACCGCAAATGAGGGGACGGCGGAGCTGATTCGCGGTGAGCTGCTTAGTCGCCTGGCCGCCGATACCTCGCGTTTCGTGCGCCAGGCTGCGGTGGCAGCGCTGGCCGCCGGGGGGGGGGAGAGGGCGCGCGAGGTCCTGAGCGCCGTGGCCCAGGAGGACTCCGAGGCCCGGGTGCGCGTGGCGGCCCTGGGTGCCCTGGAGGGTTTTGTAGCCGAGGAAAGCGGCGATGAAACCCTGGCCCATCTGGCCCAGAGCGTCTTCGATGCCGGCTTCTCCTGGCGGACCATGATCGCCGCGGCCTCCCTCAGGCGCGTCAGTGCCCCGGACACGGCCTACGCTTGGCTGGGCGACCGGCTCCACGAGCCCTCACCCCATGCGGTGCTGCAGGAAGGGCTCCTGGGCGTGCTGGCGCGTTGTGATGACCCCGGATTGCTGCCCCAGCTGCGCCTGTGGGCCAACGATCACGGGGCGGCCCCGGGGACGCGGGTGACCGCCATCCAAGCCCTTGGAAAACTCGGGCGCGGACACTCCGCAGTGCGCGCGGACATGGAGGATCTGCTCGATACGCGCCTCTTCCGCGTGCGCTCGGCGGCCATCAATGCCCTGGTTGCCCTGGGCGATGAAGGGGCGCAGCGCCTCCTGAAAGCCTACTACCCGACATCGGTCTTCCCGCGCGAACGGCGCGCCATCGAGGCCGCTCTGCGGCGTTGAGTGTGGCTTGGATTCGTACCGTAGCTGAGGGTGAGGCCGATGGGCGACTGGGGCGCAGCTACGCCGCCGCCCGCGCCCGTGTCGGACGTGTCTTTGGCATCGTGCGGGCCATGAGTCTGGCGCCGCGCACGCTGGAGGCTTCCATGGGTTTTTATGGAACGTTGATGTCGGCTCGCGGGGGCCTGGGACGGCGGAGGAGGGAGATGCTCGCCACCGTTGTCAGCCGCACCAACGACTGCCACTACTGAACCCACGCCCACGGCGAGGACTTCCGTGCCGAAGTCCTGGACCTGGAAGATTCTGCCCGGGACGAGTTGGTGACTGCCGTCAAGGCTGACTGGAGGGGGGCTGAACTCTCAACCGAGGACCGTGCCCTGTGCCGTTTTGCAGAGAAGCTCACCAGGGCCCCCGGCGAGATGAGGGAGGTTGACATCGAGTCCCTGCGCGCGGAGGGCTTCGACGATGAAGCCGTGCACGATGCGATTCAGGTCGTGGGCTACTTCAACTACATCAACCGCGTGGCGGACGCGGTGCATGTGGATCTCGAACCGGAGATGCCTCCCTATCCCCCGCAGTAGAGCTGAGAACCGGAAGCTGCCTTTCCTGCGGAGCAGGTCGCCCGATCCGCAAGTCGCGGCTATTTCCTCGGGATCTGTCCGCCGGGGAAGGAGGCCGGATTCTTTGTCATGTCCGGTCCCAGCAGCTTCACATCCCGGATCTCGTCCACCTGAAAATCGATGCTCGACTCGGAGTCGATGTTGATCAAGCGCCCGGTACCCTTGAATGGGTTGAAGATCATGGCTCCGGTGATCTGGCGCCCGTCCTTAAAGTAGAGCGTGGCCCTGTCTGCGGTGCGTGCCCCAATGAGCAGATCGTAGATTTTCTCGGGCGCCAGGGAGCGTGACTTGCGGGTGGGGCTCATGGGTGGGTGCTAGTGTACGGCAGCTTGGGCGGTTTGTGGGGCGTCACTCAGGAGTTCGTCGAGGTGCTCGATGAGCAGGCCGGACCAGGTCTCGAAGTTCTGGCCCGAAGTGAGCAGGCTCCGCAGAGTTTCGGGAGAGACGAAGCGACCTTCCAGTTGATCCACCTCGCGCACCTCCACGCTGCCGGTGACGCTCATGACCTGGACGACGCCCACATGGACGGCGCCCACGGCGTTCGAGTCATCGTTCAGTAGGCCAACAGTACGCGTTTGGTATGTACCTGTTATGTGAAGTTCCTCTGAGACCTCCCGGGCGCTGGCTGCGGGGATCGGATTGGGGTTTGTGCCTCCCTCATTGGCTCCTGCCTGGGGCCCGGAGTCGACGGGGTTGATGTGTCCGCCGACACCTATCGAGTGCTTGTTGTGCAGACGCGCCTCGCCACCGGCTTCCAGGCGGCGTAGAACCATGACCTCGCCGTCACGCCAGACGAGGGTGTAGGGGATGACCTGCTTCCACTCCGGCGTTTCCTCGGCGCGCTGGCGCTCCACATAGAAGCCGTGCTCGGCTACGGTGTCCTCGAAGGTCCGCCGCTCTTCCGCGCTGGTGAAGGGGACCAGGCCATGGGGATAGGCATGGGGGAACAGATGCCGTCGGGGGACGACGAAGACAAACTCCATGGCGGGGCGATGCAGGGCTGGGGCGGGCGGGGCGGGTGCGGTTGACAACGGCTATCAACCTCGAAATGGGAACATATCCGCAGAGCGGAAAAATGTCAACATGAGGCGTAGGAGGTCGCAAAGGACCCCAAGATATTGTGGTGTGAGGCATCCCACTACGCCTTCGGTTCCGGCGGAGGAGTGCGTGTGAGCGGCCCCCTAAGCCGGGTTCTGTTCCCCCCGTGAGAGGGGTGGCGACCATTTCTCTGGGACCGGGCTCGCACCCGGCCTCGAACGACCTACCCGGAAGGCTAGGGCGCGGGCCCCACGCCAAACCTTCCCTATTTGATCTTTCTCCGGGTGGGGTTTGCCCTGCCAGCCCTGTCACCAGGACCGCGGTGCGCTCTTACCGCACCGTTTCACCCTTACCGTCCGAGGACGGCGGTTTGTTTTCTGTGGCACTTTCCCTAGCCTCGCGGCCGGTTGCCGTTAGCAACCACCCTGGCCCATGGAGCCCGGACTTTCCTCCCGCAGCCCAGCCGCATGGCGGGGCCGCGAGCGGCCGCCCGGACCGCTCACACGCACGACCATATTATCCCACCGCGCGCATTTTTCCAGAGACGTCCGGCAACCTCGTCTACACCATGTCGATTCTGCCCCTGATAGCCCTTTTGGCCCTGTCCCCGTCGGCGGCTCCGGTGCCCGGGTTCGGTCCGCAGCCGGTGGGGCTGGCCAGCTCCCCGGCCGCCACGCCAGCCTCGCCCAGCGGGGATGAAGAGGCCCGGGAGCGCTTCCGGCGTTCTCTCCGGGGCGCGGATAGGGCCGAGCGTAGCGCCGCCTTAAGGCAGCTGGCGGCCAGCGGCGACGCCGCCGCAGCAGCTCCTTTGCTGCGGGAGTACGAGCGCTGTGGCGCGGCCTGGCGCGCGGCCCAAAATGAGGTCCGCCGGCTCGCCATGGAGGCGGAACGCAAGGAGCACCTCTTGCGCCAGCTTGAGGAGCGCCTGACGAGAGACGACTCGCTCCAATCATCTGTGAACGGGCAGCGTGAAGCGCTCATGGAGCTGCGTAGTGAACTGGAGAAGTCGGAGCAGCGGGTTGAGCGCGAGGGGCCCTGGCGCGGTGAGCTCCGAGAGCAAGCTGCCGTGCTTCTCTCGGGTTTCTCGACGGCCAAGGCGCGCACGGCACGCAAGGCGATCTGGAAGGACGCCCGCGAGGCGCCGGCCTCCGAAGACCGCCTGGGGGCTGTCGACCTGCTGGGGCGTGTGGGCGGAGATGGAACGGCCGTGGAACTCCAAGAGCTGCTGGACGATGCGGCGGGTGAGCGTGCGCGCCTTGCCAAGCGCTTGCCGAAGCTGGAAGTGGATGTGCGCAAGATGGAAAAACGCATGCAGGCGGAGATGGTGCGCCTCGGTGGGGGGCAGATCAGCCGCGCCAGCCAGGAGCAGTACGAACGGGTTCGCCGGGAGGCGGCCGGCGTGCGCGGCGCCCTGACGGACCAGACGGTGTTCGCGGAGCAGTGTACCGACGCGGCGGCCGAGGCCCTCTCCCTGGAGAGTCCCGAGCGTCTCGACCGGGCCGTGGCCAGTCTGTTGCGCGCGGCCAAGAAGGCGGGTGCCGGGGCGCGCCTGCGCACCTTCTCGATCCTGGTGCGCGCGCGCCTGTCAGCCCTGGGTGAAACCCTGGTGCGATTGCTTGGGGAGGAGGGGGATCCCGCCGCCCGGGCGCGCCTGGTGGATGAGTTGGCGGCCACCGGCAACGGTGAACATGCGACTCTGCTGCTCGGGAGCTTTCAGGGTGATGACTGCCCGCAGGTGCGCAGCCGAGCGGCGGCCGGTCTCGAGCGCCTGCGCTCCCGGGCAGCCATCGGGCCGCTGATCGCAGCTCTGGAGGTGGCCGAAGGGCGCCTGCGCACGGACATCCGCGAGGCCCTGGTCTCACTAACCGGCCAGAAGTTCCACAGCGCCGCCGAGCCCTGGCTCCGTTGGTGGCAGGCAGAGGGAGAGACCTTCGAGGTGCCCGAGCGCCAGGTGAGGGGCGTGGTGGACGCCGGAGCCGCCGTTGGCGAGGGCCTGACTTTTTTCGGCATTCGATCGGAAAGCCAGGCCGTGCTCTTCATCCTGGATGTCTCCGGTTCCATGGACTTCTCGATGGTGCCCCGGGGCAACCCCACAGACAATCCCCGTCAGCCCTTTGATCGACCCAAGGAAGGGGAGATCTCCCGCCTGCAGGCGGCCAGCGACGACCTGGCGCGGGCAGTGCGCGGCCTCGCCCAGGGGGCAGTCTTCAACATCGTGCTCTACGGTAGCGACGTGTGGACCTGGCAGGATCGTATCGTGACCCTGGATGAAGACACCCGTCTGGATGCCGTGCGCTTTATCGAGTCCGTGGAGGCCGCCGGGGGGACGAATATCTACGGTGCCCTGCAGCTGGCCTTTGAACTGGCGGAGGTCGCCGATGATGAACGCTGGGAGCGCCCCCGCATCGACACGATCTTCCTGCTCACGGATGGGCGGCCTTCCATGGGCGTCACCACGGATGCGGATGAGATCCTGGCCTTTGTCCGCGAGCGCAATGCCGCCGCCGGAATAGTAATCCACACCATCGGCCTCTCCGGTGCCCAGGATCCCTACCTCCTGCGCAGCCTTGCGGAGGAAAACGGGGGCACCTACGCTGCCCGTTGACGCTCGAACAACCACTGAAGCATGGCCACCATCGACTATACAGTCACCAATCTCGAACTGCGGGCCTCATCCGATAGCGGCGAGGCCGCCGAAGCACTCACCCACAAGAGCATGGGGGGGCTGTTCCTGTTGCATGTGAAGGAGTTGGCCGCCGCTGGCGAGCCGCGTGGCGGGGCCACCATCGTCCACGATGCCGGCGACCACGGCGGGCGTTACCTGGAGCTGGCCCGCACCCTGGCCCGGGAGGGCTGGGCCACGGCCCTGCCTGACCTGCGCGGGCACGGGGAGTCCGAGGGCGAGCGCGGCCATGGGGCGGGGATCGCGGAGGTCAATCGCGACCTGACCGAGGTTCAGAACCACCTCTCCTATCGCTTGCCGAACTCTCCGCGGGTCTTGGTGGGGCAGGGGCTCGGAGCCCTTTATGGGTTGGCCTTTGCCGTGGAGAACCCCGGCACCCTCCAGGCCCTCGTACTGGCCGCACCTCTGCTTGAGCCTGAGTTCAAGCTGCCCGCGGCGCCCGGCGGGCTGCGGGGCATGTTCAAGAAGGTCGGGCCGCGCTCTGTCGGGAGCATTGGCTACAGTGCCGAGCAGTGGAGTGCGGATGCAGAGGTCCAGGCCGCCTTGGCCGCCGATCATCTGCGCCATGACATCATTACCCTGGGCGCCGGGGAAGAAGCCCGACGTGCCGCGGGAACCTACCCCGAGCGTCTGGCGGAGTGCCAGGCCCCGGTTCTCGTTCTGGTGGGGGCGGACGATCCACTCGTGACCGTCGCCGCCGCCCGGCGGCTGGAATCCGCCGGTGCGGAACTGATGGTGGTGGAAGGCGGCCGCCACGATCTCTTCCACGGCCCCGGCGCCGAGGGGACCAGCGCACGCGTCGCCGCCTGGTTCGACACGCACGGCAAGTTCTAGGTTCCTGGAACCACTTCGTCCTAGCCCCCTAGTCCCCTAGTCCCCTAGCCAAGGTAGTCGCGCAGGATCACAAGGGCGCTCCAACTATCCCGGCGCGCCTTGCGCTCGTCGCCGTAGTGGCCCGCCGCGGCCAGCAGCTCGTCAGCTTCCTTGGTGCTCAGGCGCTCGTCTTGGTACCCGAGTTCGATTGCGGGGAAGCGTTCCGCCAGGCGTTCTCCAAAAGCGCGCACTTCCTGGGCCCGGGGGCCTTCGCTGCCATCCATGTTGTACGGCAGGCCCAGCAGAAAGAGGGACACGCGGCGCTCCCCCAGCAGGTCGCCGATGTAGTCGAGGAGCGCCTCACCAGTTCCTTGGAATACATCCAGGGGTGTGGTGAGGATGCGGCTTTCGTCCGTGGCTGCGAATCCCGTGCGCCGGGTGCCGTGGTCGATGGCGAGGATGGCGCCGGCGGTGACCATCTACAGCTGTTCCGGCGCCCGTTCTTCGAGGGCTGCGACTATTGAGCGCACCTCCTCGGCGCGTTCGCGGGTGCATACCAGGGTCGTCTGGCCGGAGCGCACTACCACCAGGTCCCGCACGCCGAGCAGGGCCACGACTTCGTCGTCGGCGCCATGGACCACGCAGCCGGCTGACTGTTCGCTGACGAGTTGAACCCCGCCGCTGGGAAAATTGCCGTCCGCGTCGGGGGCGGTTATCTCCGGCAGGGCTGACCAGGAGCCCATGTCGTTCCAGGAGTAATCCACTGGCAGGACCAGCACGTTGTCTGCGCGTTCCATCAGGCCCACATCAACCGACAGGGAGGGCAGGGCAGCGAAGGCGTTCTCCAACTCAGCGGGAGAGCTGGTCCCGTCAATGTCAGCCAGGGGAGCTAGCTCCGGGCACCAGCGTTCTACGGCGGCGAGGAACGCAGCGGTCCGCCAGATGAACATGCCGGAGTTCCACAGGAAGTCACCGGAGGCCAGGAATCCCGCGGCCCGCGCGGCGTTGGGTTTCTCGACGAAGCGCCGCACGGCGTGCACAGGGCCAGTGCCGGTGCCCGCCTGTTCCGCCGTCAGTTGCTCGCCGACCTCGATGTAGCCATAACCGGTGGCGGGTCGGCTTGGCCTGATACCCAGGGTCACCAGGGCGCCGTCCGCGGCGGCAGCCACCGCCGAAAGCAGGCTGGCACGAAAGGCGCTGGCCGGCTCGATTACATGGTCCGCAGCCAGGACGACCATCAGTGCCCGGGGGTTTCGGCGGGCGACTTCCCGTGCAGACCACACCAGGCAAGGCAAGGTGTTGCGTGCCAGGGGTTCCGCCAGGATGTTCTCCGGAGGTAACTCCGGCAGGAGCCGACCAACTTCCTCGCGATAGGCTCGCCCGGTGGCCACCAGCAAGCGCTGGGGGGGGACCAGGTCCCCGAGACGCTCGGCGGTCGTGACGAGCATGGGCTGGTCGCTGCCGATGGGCAGGAACTGCTTGGGGCGCGCACGGCGGCTCGCGGGCCAGAAGCGCGTGCCGCTGCCGCCGGCCATGAGTACGGCGTAGATGTCGGTCGAAGTCACGGGGGGGAGTCTACCAGCGTGGTGGCAGGGCCGTCACCTCGGGAATGGGCAGGGCATCCCTGGCGTCGCCGCGCATTCCGAGGAGGGTGGAGAGGACACCGCGCATGAGTACCTTGGGCCTGGTCAGGTCGCCGCGCAGGGCGACCGAGAGCAGGCTGTTTTGGATCAAGTACAGGATGCGATTCAGGGGACCGAGCTTGTCCACCAAGCTGTAGCGCACCTCGAAGTCGTGGTGCAAGCCGCCGTCGAAGTCCAGCACACCGCTGCCCACGAGCTTGAGGAGGTCGCTCTTGACCAGGATGCCAGACATGTCCAGGCGACCGGAGTCGATGGTGAAGCGGGCACCGATGCGATGGAAGGTGGCTGTGCTCTCCTGGCCGAGCTGTGAGAAGAGCGTCCGGAAAACTGGAATCGACCACAGGTTGGATTGGGAGAGTTCCAGGCGGCCTCCGCCGCGAATGCTGGTTAGATTGCCGAACTCACCCACCAGACGCAGCTCGCAGTCGAGCTGGCCCCGGTCGGCGAAGTCGGAGGGGAAGAGTTGGCGCGTAAAGCCCGCCACGGCCGCGTCGCGTAGGTCAACGGTGGCCTGAAAGGAGTAGGGAGCGGCCAGGTCCAGGGCGAAGAACGGGCCGCCGAGGTCCTCGCTGCCGCCGAGGGAGCGCAGGCGCCCACCCTCCAGGCGCCCGGAGAAGTTCTCCAGCGTCAGGTGTGGCTCAATGTATGTGAGGATGGCGGAGGCGCCTTCCAACTGCTGCCCGGCCACAGTTCCGTTGAGCTCCTTCACCAATGCCAGGGCTCGGACGCGATCGCCTTCAAAGGTCAGGTTCTCCACTTGCAGCGCTGCGGAAGTCACGCTGAGGGGCACACCGATATCCAGGGAGGCCTGGCGGGGGAGGACGTCGCCGGAAAAGGACAGGCTGCGACCGGCGGCGGCCGTGGAGAGCAGTGTCAGGTGACCGCTGGGGATGTCCAGGGTGCCAGTGAGGCCTAGCTCGCCGAAGAGCCCGGCCAGGGTCTTCTCATCCAGGAAGAAGCGCAGGTGTTCGGCATCCAGCGGCACATCGCGGGCTGTGAGGTCAGTTTCAAAAACGTAGCCGGAGGGCGATGGCTGAAACGAGGCGCCGCGCAGCACCACAGGTGTCTGGCCGAGGAGCCCGGTGAGCATCTCTCCCCGCAGGTGATCCTCCTCCAGGGTCAACGTGCCGCGCAGGTTGACCAGGGCGAAACCCTCTTCGGTGGCGAAGGAGTTGTCCCGCAGGTGGAAGCTGAAGAGTGACTCGCCATCCTGCTCGGCCTCCACCGGGTACTCCAGGTGGGCGCTGAAGTCGAGGCGACCGGTGAGCGCCAAGGCGGAGAGGTCAGCCGGATTGCCACCGCGATCACTGATAGCGGCTCCGAGGCTGCCCAGGAGGCTGCGCCGGGCGGGGTCGAGGCCCGCGCCGAGGATGTCCAGGTGGGCCAGGCCCTCGCTAGGGATGCGCGCCCGGATGGCCACGGGCACCCCGTCTTCCCAGGTCCCCAGCAGCGGCTCCAGCAGAACTTCCGAGGTGGCCGCCGAGTTGGCTGCGCCCGGTGTGCCGGGCGGCGGCTCGTGGGCGGAGATCAGGATGCGCCCGCCCACCTCCCGCGTGATCATCTGGAAGCGCTCGGGGCGCAGTTGCACCGGCTCCAGGGGCGTGATCTCCACGGTCGTGCGCGCCGCGCCTCCGGCCCTGGGGCGCGAGCGAGCGTAGGCGATGGAGGCGTGTCCCCGGGGGCTGAGGGCCGTCAAACCGCCTTCCACAGCGGGCAGGGTCTCGCGCACCACCGCCACATCGCCGCCGACCAGGGGCAGGTGCGGCACAGCGACCTCGATTGACTCGCGCAGGCCGGCGGCGTTGCCCACCACCCGTCCCGCCAGCTGCAGCGCCTCGCCCGAGAAGCCCAGGCGCCCGTCAGCGTTGAAGCGCACGCCCCAACGGCCGCCCTCCTCCGCCGGGCGGCCGTTGCTGCGCACCTCGACCTGGCCTGATACCGAGTGCATGGGCACCGGCAGCTGAGCCCAGGTCAAACCGCTCTCCCGCAGGTCGAGGGCGACGCTGACCGCCGTGCGCGGGGCAGTGGGATCCTTGCGGATGGCCACCTCCGCTGCCAGGGAGCCGCCGTTGAAGCCGTAGCGGTCCCAGAGGTTCTCCGGCGGGATGATGCCGGAGAGGCCGGCCAGGGCGCGGCGCAGGGTGGGGCCGAAGTGCAGCCGCTCCGCCTCTGCACCGATGAACAGTTCGCCCGCGTGCCAGGGCGGGGCCGCCCGATGGGGAGAGAAGGAGCAGCCGCGCACGCGCACCGGTTCGTTTTCGATGGTGCCGGAGAGGTCCACCAGGCCGAGCGTGCCCCGGCGGCCGCTGGTGGGGGAGATACCGTAGAAGACCTGGCCGCGGACGCCCTCCAGGGGGGCCGGAAAGCCACTGTTGCGCAGGCCGTCACGCTCAAAGCCGTGATAGGTGATGGCGGCCTCTCCGGCGAGCTCGGCGACAACCAGGAACTCCGGCGGAGGACCCGTGTCCGCTGAGTCGGAGGCGGAGGTGACCGTTTCTTGCTGCCCGTTGGCGACCCTTTCCATGGGAAACCGCAGGGCGGCTCGGGCGCTGCCTCGGCCGCGCGGCTCCAGGGCGTCCCAGATCCGTTCTAGCCCTGGGTTACCCCCGGCCGCCGCTGTGATCTCCTCCCCCAGGGGGAGATCCTGGCCGTTGAGCCACAGGCGCAGGGCGTACAGCTCGTCGGCGGCATTGCTCGCGACAAAGTCTCCGTCGAGGCTGGCACCGCGCCAGGCTCCGGAGAAGCTACCCCTGAGGTCCCAGGTGGGCTGCCCATCTGAGGCGGCTCCTTCCCCTGGCCTGGGCTGACCCTTGATGTGCAGGGCGGCCTGGGCGGCGACCGCCGTCAGGGGATCTCCCGTGTGGGGGATGCGGGCGCCGCCTGCGGACAGGACCAGGCGGGCGTGCAGTTCCGGCGCCCCATTCCCACCGGCTGCGCCGTTTCCCAGGGGGAAGAGGGCCGTGCCATCCAGATCCAGGGTGACCAGCGGCTGCCAGGGTCGCAGGCTCTCCAGGATTGAGCCCGTGGGCAGGAGGTCGGCATTCATCACCAGCGAGCGGCCGGTGGCGCGCACGCGCAGCTGATGATCCTCCAGGGCGCCGCGCAGGTAGATGACTCCCGAGGGCTGTTCAGCCGCCGCCCCATCCCACTTCACCAGCGTCGGGGCGAAGCGTCCGGTCAAGCGCGGGGACGCATCGCCAGCGGCGGCTCCCGCGGCGAACAGCAAGTCGATGCGTCCGCCGGGTACTTCGCCCCATTCCGGCATGGCCATGTCCAGGCGCAGATCGTTCACGTGCACTGTGGTGGGACGGTCGTCTGCTCTCTCCCGTCGCGGCCCGGGCCTGGGCTCCGGCGCCAGTCCACGCAGACCGTTGGCGAGGGCTGGTGACAGCCGGATGTGTCCGCTGTCGGCCTCCACGGCGGAGATTCGCGGCCAGCGGCTGTCCCAGCGCAGATCCGCCCGCAGGGTCTCCAGGGAGATGTCCCGTCCAGCTGGCCCGAGGGCGATGCCGTGCAAGCTGATGCCCGGTTGCCACCAGTGCAGTTCCAGGTGCTCGATGGTCAGGTCACCGCCCACGGGGCCGAGCCGATCAGATACAAGCGTGCGCGTCCAGTGCAGCAGGGCTCCGGAGCGCTCGGCTGCGAAGATCCCGGTGGAAGCCAGCAGCACGACCCAGCCGAGGCAGCGCAGAATGAGCAGGGGAGGGGCGCACAGGCGGAGCCACGCCGAGCGGCGAACGGGGGGATCCGGGGCCGGCGCCGGGACTCCTGGGGTTGCAGCCGCGCTCCGGTTGGGCTTCATCGCGGCATCCTCAGGTGTGCGCCTCAACGCTCTTGGCCGGCTGGCCGGAGAACTCTGCGGCGGCCTTGGCCGCCGCTGGCAGCGCCTGTGAGGGAAGCGGCGCGAGCTCGCCGCCACGGCAGATGCGCGGCACGCGCTTGCCGACGGAACATGTGATCTCGTAGGGGATGGTGCCAGCCTCCCGGGCGACCTCGGCGACGGTGATCTCGTCTTCGCCCTGCTTGCCGATCAGTGTGGCCACGGCGCCCACACACAGGCCGTCTATGGTGCCCACGTCCACCGTCGTGTAGTCCATGGAAACGCCGCCGACGATGGGGGCGCGCTGGCCAGCGAGCAGCACCGCTCCGCGATTGGACAGGCTCCAGGGTACTCCGTCGTTGTAGCCCACGGGCAGCGTCGCGATGCGCGTTGGGCGCGGGGCACGCCAAGTCGAGCCGTAGCCCACGGGGGTCCCCGCCGGGATGTCCTTCAGAAAGACCACCTGGCTGCGCAGGGAGAGGACCGGGAGCAGGGGCTCGGTACCCGGGATGGCATCCGGCAAGACGCCCAGGGCTGCAATGCCGGGGCGCACGGTGTCGTAGAGCGGTTGCAGCCCGGTGAAGAGGCAGGTGGAGTTGGCCAGGTGGATGTGGCCGCAGTCGATTCCGGCCTGTTGGGCGCCCTCGATCACCGCTTTGAAGCGTTCCGCCTGTATGGCCGTTTCCGGTGCCCGACTGCCCTCTGGCGAACTGATGTGGGTCATCACACCCGCCAGGTACACATGCTCTGTCCTTTGCACCTCGTGCAGTAGCTCCAGGGCGCGTCCCGGCATGACCCCCAGGCGGCCCATGCCCGTGTCCACATTGACATGCACGCGGGCCCGGATGCCCAGGCGGCGGGACTCCTTCTCAAGTTGGCGCAGGCGGTCGAAGGAGTGCAGCCCGATTTCGATGTCGTGGCGCAGAACCCGGGGGACCTCCTCATCCACCACGGTTCCCAGAACCAGGATGGGGATGCGCAGCCCGGCGCCACGCAGTTCCAGCGCTTCGGAGGAGGTGCCCACGCCCAGGGAGGCGATGCCGCAGCGCACCGCGTGGTGGGCAATGGCTACGGCCCCGTGTCCATAGGCGTCGGCTTTCACCACCAGCATCACACCCACACCGGCACCGGCCCGGGAACGAATGACGGTCAGGTTATGTGCCAGGGCATCGAGGTCGATCTCTGCCCATACTCTCGAAGTGTCCACGGGCGCAAGATACTCCTCGGCGGTGCCGGGATCCACGGGCTAGGAGGCTGTGCACCGCTGGGTGACGCCATTAGTGGAATGCCTGGAAACCCGAAAAAAAAGGCCGAATTCGGGGAGATTGGGCTTTGACAGTCACTCCCCGCGGGGACATTCTCTGTGCCGCGTTTCGGTTCTTACGTCTTAGTTTCTAGAGACCCAACAACCCATTGCATCCCATCGGCCGTCAGGTCGGGAGAGCAAAAACCCCAACTACACCACGACAACATGGTCAAGAAAGCCAAAAAGAAAACCAAGAAGACAGCCGCCAGGAAGGTCACCAAGAAGGCCACGCGGAAGACCACCAAGAAGAAGGCCACCCGCGGCAAGAAGAAGAAGGGCACTGACTTCATCATCAGCAAGAGCCGCACCAAGGCCAGCGCTGGTCTGAATGTTGCCGGTGACTTCTACGGTGCCCTCGACGTGGCCGTGCGCGAGATGATCTGCTCCGCTGAGAACCGCGCCTCCGCCAACGGTCGCAAGACCCTCCGTCCCCAGGACCTGTAGGTTCAGCGAGGACAGGCTTGAGCCGGGCCTGCCCGGTTCGAGCGCAGAGCACCCCGTTCCCAAGAGGAGCGGGGTGTTTTTGTATGGTTAGGCGAATCCCGAGAAGTTCCGGGCACTTGCGTCTTCGTGTCCGTGATACGCAGCGGCTCCAGGCTGGCCTTGGGCGCGCAGCGCAAAAGGGCCTAGGCCTGATATGGAGGGCAGCGGAATGACTGACGCGCGGTTGTGCCGGGATCCGGTTGCTGCCAGTGGCCGGTGCCTGGTATCTCTCGCAGCAACCAGGCGCCGGTCATCTCTCTTTGATACGGGCGGCGTAGGGGCGCAGGTAGAGCGGCATGACGGAGGTCTCGGCGGGAGCGATACCAGCCTGTCGGCGGGAGTGGTCGAGGGCCAAGAGATGGCGGGCGTGGGGGGGCGTGTCGTCGCTGCCCCCGTCAATAAACCTCTGGCCAAGATCGGCGGCGGTCAGGGCGGCGGCGTCGGCGAAGAGTACTGCCCCCTCCAACATCTCCGCTGTGAGTTCAGCGGGATCGAGTACGGCTGGTCGCGCGCTGACAAGCACATCGTGCTCGGTGCGCGAGAAGCGCGTGAAGGTCACCTGTCCGGCACGGGCGTCGAGCAGGTGGACACCTTCGGTTCCGGGTTCCAATCGAGAGAAGGCCAGGCCCTCTCCGGAGGGAATTCCCAGGAGCTGAGCGCCGCTGCCCCGGGCCAGGCCTTGCCCCAGGGCGCTGCCCACGCGCAGGCCCGTGTAGCTGCCGGGTCCGGTACCGACGATGATGCGGGTGAGCTCCCCAGGTTGCAGACCGGCGGCGGCCAGCAGGGTGTCCAGGGCCGGCAGCAGGTCGCTGGCGTGTGAACAGGTGGGATCGAGGGTCTTGGACCTGGTTTCCCCCCCATGACCAAGGGCCACGGATGCCGCCCGACAGGATGTTTCCAGGGCCAGGACGACCTCGTCAGCTGCCGTTGGCCGCGGAATGCTCATGGGTACGGCGTGGCCGGTGGAGGTCCTGTTTGGTCAGACCTTGACGCCGATTTCCTCTTCGATCAAGACCATCAGCCCCCGCGCATGGGCCAGGATCGTTTCTCGATCGGGGCCTTCCACCATGATGCGCGCCAGGGGCTCGGTGCCTGAGTAGCGCAACAGGACGCGGCCGTCCTCGCCCAGAGTTGATTCTATCTCGCGCACGGAGGCGGCTACCCGCGGCAGCTCCTCCAGGCGTGGCTTGCGGCAGACCTCGGTGTTCAAGAGGACCTGGGGATAGGGGCGGTAGATGGCGGCCAGCTCTGAAAGCGGTTTGCCGGTGGCTTGCATAACGGCGAGTACGCGCAGGGCCGTCAGGGTTCCGTCGCCGATGAAGTCGTTGTCATCACCGAAGATGATGTGGCCGGACTGTTCGCCGCCCAAGCCCAGGCGTTCGGCGCGCATGCGTTCCACCACTTGGCGGTCGCCCACGCCGACGGTGACGACTTCGACCTGGGCTTCGCGCAGGGCGCGGTGTAGGCCGCGATTGCTCATGACCGTAGCCACGATGGAACGCCGCCGCAGCTGGCCAGTCTGGGCCATGTGGTTGGCCAGCAGGGCCATGATGGCGTCACCGTTCACAATCTCGCCCTGCTCGTCCACTAGCAGGCAGCGGTCAGCGTCACCATCCAGGGCAACGCCGATCCGGGCGTTTTGCGTGCGTACTTCCCGTTGCAGGGGAATCATGTGCGTAGAGCCGCACTCCTTGTTGATGTTGTCGCCGTCCGGTTCGGCGGCCAGCGTCACCACCTGGGCTCCCAGGCGGCCGAAGGCGCGCGGGGCCACGCGGCTGGCGGCGCCGTTGGCGCAATCCAGGACGAGCGGCATGCCGTCCAACTTCAGGCCCTGTCCGACGCCCTCCAAGAGGTGCACCAGGTAGGCCATCTCCAGTTCCGTGTTTCGTTCGGGCAGAGGCCCCTCGGTGACCGGATCCGGGTGCTTGCGCAGGTGTTTCTCTATGCGCAACTCCAAATCATCCGAGAGCTTTTCGCCGGTGCTGGAGAAGATCTTGATGCCGTTGTCCTCCGCCGGGTTGTGCGAGGCGCTGACCATGATGCCCAGTTGGAAGTCGCGCAGGCGCGTCAAGATGGCCAGGCCCGGCGTGGGGAGCAGCCCGGCGGTCGTGGTCTTGAAACCAGCTTCCGCCAATCCGCGGGTGATGGCCTGGGAGATGGAGGCGGCCGAGCGCCGACCGTCATGGCCAAGGAGAACCTGCTTGCTGCCCTTGCGACGGCCGAGAATCGAACCGAGCGAACGACCCAGCGCGGACACGGATTCCACTGTCAGCCAGCCTTCACCGGCCCGGCCACGGATTCCATCAGTTCCGAAAATCCTGGGTTCGTTCATTGTCAGTCGGGTGTAACCGTGGGGGAGGGCGGCGTCGTGGGGTAGAGGCCAGTGGGCGCTACCCCTGATTCTCCAGGTTCACGCCCCATGAGCAAGACCGATGTTTCGCTAACCAATTCCACATGCAGGTCGGCACGAGCGTCCACGGCTACTTCGGGCAGGTCCAGGGACTGGCGCCAGTCGCGGGAAAATGTCAGGTGGACCGGAACAGTGCCCCCGGTGGCCCCGGCGTTCTGGGGCAGATCCGCCAGGTCGACGAAGACGCGCAGGTGACGGCGTACGAACTCTTGAATGGCGGAGGTGCGCTCCACGTGGGCTGGCGAGCCCGGATCGGCCTTGGGGATCAGGCCCTGGGCCAGGATACGGAAGCGGGCAATGCGCGAGGGTTCTGAAACTGACCAGTTGGAGAGGGTGTAGCTGGCCGAGGCATTCAGGCAGACCAGGGCGATTTCCTGTTCCAGTTCGCCCACCAGGACCTCCGCGGGAACCAGCTCCAGGGTGACATTCACCGTCTCGCCATCCGCCAGGGAGAAACCCTGGCTGGCGAGTTCCCGAGCCAGGCCCAGGCGTTCGTGGCGATCGGTACTGTCGGTGGGATCCAGGGCCAGGGGTTCGAGGCGGAAGGGCAGCTCCTGCGTGCCGAGCAGGGGGATCAAGCGCAGGGGGCCGACCACGTCCACGGAGGTCGGATTGAAGGAGAGACCGTCGGTGTCGATTTCGTAGCGTGGGTTCAGCTGGCTGCGATCCAGTTCAACCTGCTCGGGCCCCAGCTCCAGCCGGCGGCGGCCGAAGCGCCCGACCTCCAGCTTGGGCGTGGGGCTGCTCTTCCAGCGCGCCCTGAGGCCAACGCCTTCGGACCAGTCCCCGGTGCTCCAACGCACGGCCTTGATGGGCAGTTCGCCACCGGCCTCGGCCAGGCCACGGTTGATGGACAGCTGTCCGCCGAGTCCCACACCAAGCTCGTCGAGTTGGGCGCGCGTGCCGGTCACGGTGATCTCGAACATGGCGCCAGCTGCCGGGGAGAGTAGGTGGTAGTCGTCACCGGGGAGCACCAGGGCCAGTTCGCCCAAATGCGAACGGCCCCCGGGCGTGGGGCCGGAGGCGGTCATCCGCAGGGAAAAATCCCGGGTGATACTGATGTCCTGGTGAGACAGGTAGAGCATGGCACCGGCCAGGGCGCAGGCCCCGGCCTTGCGCAGCAGATCACGGGTGAAGAGATCGCGCAGGAAGTGGGCCAGGTTGAAGGGGCGCGCATCGGAGGCGGGCGCCACGCCCGCACTGGCCTGGCCACTTTCCAGCGTGGCGCGCAGGCGTTCCTCGAACTGCAGGGGGGGGATGTCGCGGATCATCTGGCCGCGGCAGGCGATCGAGATGCCGCCGGTCTCCTCGGAGACCGTGACCGCGATGGCGTCCGTTTCCTCAGTCAGGCCCAGGGCGGCCCGATGGCGCGTTCCCGTGGACTTGGCGATCTCTATGTTTTCGGTCAGGGGGAACAGGCAGGTGGCCGCGGCCACGCGGCCATCGCGCAGCACCACGGCCCCGTCGTGCAAGGCGCTCCCCGGATGGAAAATGCTCTCGAGTATCAGGCGACCAACCTCACTGTCCACGCGGACGGCGTTCTCCATGTAGGCTTCCAGGGAGAGTTCGCGCTCAAAGGCGATCAAGGCACCCCGCTGGCGGCTGGCCATGGAAAGCACGGCCTGGACGACCTCAATTACCGGATCCGCACGCTTGCTGGGCACCAGACGGCCGAGCAGCGGATGGTCGCCCAGGTGCGTGATGCCGCGGCGCAGCTCCGGTTGGAAGAGGATGGCCAGGATGACGACCAGGTAACCGGAAACGCTCTGCAGGATATGGTCGAGTTCCTCCAGGACCAGGAGCTTGGCCAATCCCCAGAGGCCAAACACCAGCAGCAAGACGGCCACGGCCAGGCCACGCAGGACGCCGCCGCCGCGTGTCGTGCGCAGGAAGCGTAGCGCCAGGTAGATCCCGGTGGCGAGGATCAGGCCCTGGAGAGCCCAGGCAACTTCTTGGTTCACGGCGTAGTGGTGGGGGTCAAGGCGTGGGCGACGGCACAGGCTTCCTTCATGACGGCCACATCGTGGACGCGCAGGATGCTGGCGCCGCCCAGGACGCAGGCGGCCACGGCTGCGGCGGTGCCGCCCAGGCGGTCAGCCGGGGAATTGTCAGGTGCGCCTGGCATGCGGTCACAGGCCTGGCTGATGAAGGACTTGCGCGACACGCCAAGGAGCAGGGGCTTTCCCAGGGAGGCAAGTTCCGGGAGGCGGCGCAGGATCTCAAGGTTGTGATCCAGCTCCTTCCCGAAGCCGATGCCGGGGTCGAGAATGATCTTAGAGGGCGCGATGCCCGCCTGCAAACAAGCCTGGACACGGTCCTCCAGGGCCGACCGGATTTCAGCCACGGCGTCCCCGTAGCACGGAGCGTCCTGCATGGTGCGCGGCTCCCCGAGGGAGTGCATGGCGACGAAGCTGACACCTCCTTCGGCCACGGTTTCCAGCATGGCAGGGTCGTGGCGGCCGGCGCTCACATCGTTCACCAGCGTGGCTCCGGCGGCGATGGCGGCCCGTGCCACTGAGGCGCGGCGCGTATCGATGCTGATGGGCAAGGGGCAGGATTCTGCCAACTCAGCAATCACGGGTAGTACGCGGGCCAGCTCCTCGGCCGGTTCCACGGGCTGGGCTCCGGGACGGGTTGATTCACCACCTATGTCCAAGAGGTCGGCTCCCTCGGCGGCGAGTTGGTGCCCGCGCTCCACGGCGCGCGGGCGGCCCAGGAACTCACCGCCGTCCGAGAAACTGTCCGGGGTCACATTGACGATCCCCATCAACAGCGGGAAAGGGGGACGCGGTCTTTCCGAGGTCCCCATTTCGGGTCAGGCGGGGGAGAGGCCGGCTTCTCCCGGGAGTTCGCCCGGGAGCTCATCTGGTTCCGCTTCCACGGGGTCGCTGACCTGCGGCTCGGCCTGCCCGACCTCCTGTTCCACCGGCTCATCGGGCTCCGGTGTCGGGCGCAGGCCGGCGACGGGGCAACCCTCACGCAGCTTGACGATCTCCCCGGCGTTCAGCGTCTCAAAATGCAAGAGGGCCTCGGTCAGCTGTTCCACTTCACTGCTGCGTTCCTTGAGAATCTCCGTGGCCCGTTCGTAGGCGGTCTTGAGTAGTTGCTCGACCTCCTTGTCGATGAGACGAGCCGTGTCTTCCGAATGCCACTTGCCGCTCAAGAGCTCCGAGCCGAGGAAGTCGCTGCCCTGGCGTTCCGAGTAGTTGATCGGCCCAATCTTCTCGCTCATGCCGAGCTCGGTGATCATGGCGCGCGCCATCTCCGTGGCCCGCTTGATGTCGTCCGAGGCTCCGGCGGAGATGTCTCCGCAGAACTCAGCCTCCGCGATGCGGCCGCCGAAGAGCACGGCCAACTGACCTATCATCTTCCTGCGCTGCATGTGGTAGCTCTCCTTCTCGGGAATCCAGAAGGTGGCTCCCAGAGCGCGGCCGCGGGGGATGATCGTGATCTTGTGAGGATCCTCCACATCCTCGATGGACGCGGCTACCACCGCGTGGCCGGCTTCGTGCACGGCGGTGATCTTGCGGTCCTCTTCTTCGAGCTTGCGCGATTTCTTCTGGCGCCCGTAGCGCACCTTGTCCCGGGCCTCTTCCATGTGAGGCTGGGTCACTTTGTCCTGCTTGTCGAGCACGGCCATGATCGCCGCCTCGTTGACGATGGCCGCCAGGTCAGCACCGGAGTAGCCCGGCGTTGAACGGGCCAACATGCCGAGATCCAGGGTCTCGTCGTGCTTGACATGTTTGATATGCACGTTCAGGATCGCCTCGCGCCCGACCATGTCGGGCAACTCGATCGTCACTTCGCGGTCAAAGCGCCCCGGTCGCAGGAGTGCCGGATCGAGCACATCGGGCCGGTTGGTGGCGGCTACCACTATGATGCCTTCCTCCGTGGAGAAGCCGTCCATCTCGACCAGAATGGCGTTCAGCGTCTGTTCGCGCTCATCGTGACCGCCACCCATGCCACTGCCCCGTCGACGCCCGACGGCGTCGATCTCATCCAGGAAGATAATACAGGGGCTGTTCTCCCGGGCCTGTTTGAACAGGTCGCGTACGCGGCTGGCTCCCACGCCCACGAACATCTCGACGAAGTCCGAACCGGAGATCGAATAGAAGGGCACTTCCGCCTCGCCGGCAATGGCCTTGGCCAGGAGCGTCTTGCCGCAACCGGGTGAACCGACCAGCAGGATGCCGCAGGGGATGCGGCCACCGATGCGCGTGAAGCGGCCGGGGTTCTTGAGGAACTCGACGACCTCCTGAACCTCGCTCTTTGCTTCTTCAGCCCCAGCCACATCGTCGAAGGTGACGCTGATGTGGTCGTCCTTGTTGAACAGCTGGGCCTTTGAGCGCCCGAAGGACATAACCCCCCCGGCGCCGCCCTGGCCGCGCATGTGGCGCATGAAGAGCATGAAGACGACGAAGAACAGGATCCACGGCCCCCAGAAGAAGAGCAATTGTGTGAAGATGCCGTTGGCTTCTCCGGCTGTGGAGCCCTTGCCCGGCGAGATGTTGAAGGCCTTGGTCTCCAGTTCGGCACCGGCGGCGCGCAGGCTGGAAGAGATCGCCCCGAAGTCGGTCAGGTTTTCGACCTCAAGCCACAGCCCCCCGGAGTTTTCCGGCAGGGGGAAGGGCGGAGGCGAGTGATGGGAGGCTTCCCAGGTGCCCAATGAGCGTGCCACCACGCTCACGAACAGGCGGTCTTCCTGGGAGATCTCGCCGGTTGCAACGGAGGCCTGCTCGTCCACCAGGGCATCGGAATCAGGTATCACCGGTTCCAGGTAGGCGGTGACGATGCGGGCAGTTTCCGGTTGGTACCAGCCCTCATCCAGGGCGCGTGTGAGATGCGTCGGGCTGACAGGCTTGTAGGCGGGCACGGCCTTCAACTGCTGGTAGAGCGCCTCGCGGTCGGCGAGGTTCGTGAAGCTGACCTTGAAGGCGCGTCCATCGCGCAGGGTACCCTCGATCAGGTTCGTGCCCTTGAACTGCTGCTGGTCCACCTCGCCGGTGTAGAGCGCCCACTCGAACTGATCCTGGCTCAGCTCCGCCTGGGGGCGGAAGGAGTGGTCGCCAAAGGCGAAGAGTACCGCCATCAGGACGGCGAGGAAGAGCAGGAAGGACCCGAAGGACCTGCGCCGCTGGCGATCTGGCTGGGGGGGGGGTTGCTCGCTCATGGTTTCTCTATCGACCGCTGGTGCGTGGACCTCCAGGGGTAGGCCAAGGCCTATTGAGGAGGGGGCGGGGGGGCGGCGGCGCCCTATGGAGAGCGCTTGAGGGCCCCCGAGCGCTCGTCAATCTACCCTCCCGAGTGGCTCCCATTCTCGCCGAACCGCCGGAAAGAAAAAACCGCCTGCGCTGGATGGGGGCGACCGCTGGGGGAAGGCCAGCTCATGGCCGGCGGTTTGCGCATCCTGGGATCGAATGCGGGCGCTGGATGAGGGCCTGGGGGGCTACTCCCCGGTGACTTCGGCCCCGGGGGGGTTGGCGAAGAGCTCCAACACCAAGGAATCTGCCAGCTGGGCCAGGGCCCGCTCCCGGGCCTGGGCTTCGCGGCCCAGGCGGTCCAGGCGGATGCCGACCCAGGTGTCCTGACGCACGGCGGGGCCCAGGGGGCCGTCCGGGCCCCAGAGCCGGGCCTCCACGGCGATGTGCAGGCCGCTTTCCAGCAGCCTGTTATCCGGGTCGCGCACGCCGCCGCGCCGCGTGGTTGAGAGGATGCGGCCGCGTATGGTGGCGTCCGCTCGCCGGGGATCTGCCAGGGGTGCGGCCACCAGGTTGCCCAGGGAGCGCACGAGCTGCCGGTGGAGGTCGCGTTCGAGATCCGGGAGCTGACCCTCGTTGCCGAAAAAGTCCACGCCGACGGTGCGCGCGGGGGCCGGTGGAACGAGGCCCGTGCTGTAGCCACAGGAGGTGACGGCCAGGAGCAAGAGGGCCACGCAGGGCGCCAGGGCCAGCGGGGATTGGGCGTAGGCTCTCACCCTGGGCCGGGGGAATCTGAATTGTAGGAGGGCGCGCCGAACTCCTCCCCGAGCATTTCCGTGGCCCGGCTGATCAGCCTCCCATCGGAAAGCTCGCGGGCATTGCCGAGGGCCCGGTGGGCGTGGAGCTGGCGGCCGTAGTCGTTGTCCACGCGGCGGTAGAAGGAGGCAATTGAGAGGTCGCTCTCCACCAGGCGGCGCAGGGTGTCTTCCAGGTCGCCCTGCACCTGTGCGGCCTCGGCGCTCTCGGTTCCGAAATCAGCCAACCAGATTTCCAGGTCGTTGCGCGCCCAGATGAGTTCGCGCTGGTCGTACTCGGGGCTGCTGATGGCGACCAGGCGCAGGTGGGGAATGCGCGCCTGGCTGGCGGGAGCCAGGGGGCTGTCGGAATGCCACATGAGCAAATCCTCGTGAGCCAAGATGGCGTCGTGCCACATGCCATTTTCCTCATCGATGGCGGCCAGCGTGGCATAGGCCTCGTCGCAGCGCGGTTCCGAGGGGTAGTTGATGGTCAGATATGAGAGGATCGGCTTGGCGTTGTCGCGCTTGGCAAACAGGCCCAGGAAGTGTCCGTCGTCGGCGGCCAGGGAGAGCCCGGCATCCGCCAGTACGGCGCCGGCTGCGGCACGCTCGTGGTGCGTCGGGTATTTCTCATCCAGGCGCTGGATAAGCCTGAAGGCCAGGCGCTGTTCACCCTCGGCGACGCGCAGGGCGGCGGCTCGCACGGCGGCGGTCACGGCGATCTGGCGCGGCAGCTCCATATCGAGGAACGAGGCCAAGCGGTCTGCGTCCGCGTCGCCACTTGAGAGTTCCTCGATCAGCTCGGCTGAGGCTCGCTCTAGCAGCGCGCTGAGGTGACCGCGCAGACCGGGATCGAGGCCGCGGGTTTCCCGGGCCACCCGCAGGCGGTCGAAGGCCAATTCCGGGCGGCCGTCCGCCAGGTCCTGCTCGGCCGCGGCCACGGCGGAGGGGACCTCCTCGACGCTGTAACTGCCCGGTAGTCCAGTGCCGCCAAAGGCGCGGCTGAGCGAGGAGCAGCCCGAAAGGAGGGCCAGGGCCATGGGGGGGGCCAGGGCGAAGAAGGCGTGGGACCGGAGGAATCTGAGGGCGCGTTTCACGGGCCATACCATCGCAGCCCGGGTGGCGCGGGGTCAAGGGGCGGGCGTTTTCCGCCGGCAGTTCGCGGGTGCTGCCCCGGCCTGAGCTGGCCGGGGCTCCGGCGCGCCCCCGGCGGCTTTCCGGGCATTGCGGTTGGGTGAGGCGAGGAAGGCCTCGTGGCTGCGGGGGCGCGTCTCCAGGTGGAAGTCGAGGAAGCGCTCCAGGAAGTCGCGCACGCGGCTGAGGAGCTCCTCGGGCAGGTGGGGCGTGGCATCACCGGATGGGAGAGGGTCCTGGGCCTCGGCCTGGGCTCGGATGGGGGCCATCCCGGCCAAGGTCGCAGCCGCCTCCAGCACATCCTCCGGCATGGTTCCGACGCGGCGGCCCGCGTCCTGGGCTTCCGCCGCGCAGGGGGAGCACAGGCGGCCCCCGGCTCCGGCGGAGAAGGGAACGCGCAGGGGATTCTCTGGTGGTGCGGGGGCCTCGCCATCGCAGGCGGCACAGCGGGAGAGGGCCGGTGCCAGGCCCAGGGCGCTGAGGTACTCCAGCTCGAAGATGACGCGCGAGACCGCCAGTGAACTTTGGCCGCCCTCCAGCCGTTCGAGGGCTGCTTCCGTGAGGGTGAACAGGGGGCGCTCTGACTGGCCCGGGCGCGCGGCGATGTCAGCCAGTTCCAGGGCCGCCAGTCCAGTGCGATAGGCCGGGAGGCTGGTGCAGACGCTGGGCCGGCGGCGCGTGATGATTGCCCGGCGCAGGTTGCCGAGCTCCTGGTGCGGGCCCATGGAGTATTCGATTTCCAGCGTGTCGAAGAGGTCCAGGGCGGCGAAGTAGCGCGCCGTGGGGCGGAACACGCCGCGCGCCGTGAGATGCACGCGGCCGTGCCGGGGCGTGAGCAGGTGGACGATGAGCGAGGATTCCCCCCAGGGATAGCGCCGCAGAACCAGAGCCTCGTCGTTGACCAGGGCCACGGACGCTCAGGCGCTGGCCCGCGCCGCTCCCGTGCGAATGGCGACGCGCAGGACTCGTCGATCGTTGGCTTCGATGATCGAGTAGGTGACGTTCTCGCGGGTGAAGCTCTCACCGGGCTTGGGGAAGTGTCCCAGTTCAGAGAGGACATAGCCGGCCAGGGTCTCGAAATCCTCTTCTTCCGGCAGATCGAGGTCGAGGGCTTCGTTGACCTCCGCCACCCGCAGGTTTCCCATGGCCTCCGCCAGGCCGTTGCCCAGGATGCGCAGGGGGCTGGGTTCCTCCGTGTCGAACTCGTCAGAGATCTCGCCGAAGACCTCGGCCACAACATCGCCGAGGGTCACGAGGCCGGCGGTGCCGCCGTACTCGTCGAGCACGATGGCCATCTTGACTTTTTCTCGGCGGAAGTCATCCACCAGGTCAGAGAGGTGGCGCGTCTCCGGCGTGAAGAAGGCCGGGTGCAGGATGTCGCGCAGGGTGGTTGAGGCGAAGGCGTCGCGGGCCAGGACCTGCAGGATGTCCCGGGCCTCGATGGTGCCAATGATCGAGTCGGGCGAGTCCTCAAAGATCGGGATGCGACTGTGCCCGGAGTCGGCGGCCAGGATGACGACCTCGCGCAGGCCCTTGTCGGCGCTGACGCCGTGAATCTCCGTGCGCGGTGTCATGATGGCCGCCACATCAACATCGCGGAACTCCATCACGTTTTCGAGCAGCTCGCGCTCGGTTTCATCAAGGTCGCCGGCGTCCGCGTTCTCCTCGATGACCTCGCGCAGGCCTTCCACGATGCGCCGGGCCGAGTCCGTGGCGACGGGCAGGCCCAGGGCGCGCAGGAGCGTGCGGCGCAGGCCCTCCAGGAGCGCCACAGGCAGGGCCAATGGCCATTGGAAGGCGTGGAAAGCGCCCAGGGTCCTGAGTAGCAGGCTATCGCCGTGGCGGCGCGCGATGGCCGCCGGAAGCCCTTCGGCAAAGAGCAGCAACAGGGGGGCGCCGATGGCCAGGCCCAGGCCGAAGTTGGTCCAGTTGAGAGCGCCGTCGGTGGAGAGCAGGTCCAGCACGAGGGCCAGAAAGGCCAGCTCCGAGGTGAGCTTGAAGAGGCCGGCGGAGGTGGCCAGGGTGTCTGCGCGGGCTAGCAGGGGCGTCAGGCGCGAGCGTTGTTCAGCATCCCGGGCGCGGTCGAGGAGGCGGTCCGGGTGGGAGTGGACCAGGGCCCCGCGCAGGGTGGCGAAGGCCGCCGCCAGCAGCAGGGCGGCCAGGGTCCAGAGTACCGCTTCCAGTTCGCTCTGGATGAGGTTGGCAGGTGGCGCGGCGGCGAGCAGCGCAGGTGGGCAGGTGTTCAAGATTCTTGTTCGGGAGGTGACGGGGCGGACTGGGGGGAGTCCGTTTCCCAGTACATATCCTAGCCCACCCCGGGCCCCTGAGAAGGGGCCGCTCAAGAGGTACTGCGGGGGCCGCCGGGGTGATGTTGAGGTAACGGCCATCCGTTACATCGCTGAAACAACCGTCCCCCGGGGGAGAATCCTGGCTGGACAGGTCCCTAGCGCGGGTCCGGTGCCGGCTCTGGCCCGGGCCGGTCGGATGTCTCGCCGAGGTACTGAACCTGTCCGCCAGGCCTGATAATTGGGCCTTTTCGGCGCGGAGGCAGCGGGAGGCGGGCCCGCGCCCGGCCTGGCCATGGGCGGCACGCCCCGTGCGCTGGGGGTGGGCATGGATGCCACCACCAGCCCCGCCAGCCTCGCCTCCCTCCTCTCCGGCCCCGTGGCCGCTCAACTCGTTTCCCGGGGAGTGCTCCTGGACAAGCTGCTCGGTGAGGAGCCGCGCAGTTGGCGCAATCGTCTGGAGACGGCGCTCATGGCCCAGGTGCGGGACAGCGGCGACGCCGCCACCTTCGAGGTCCTCCACGAACTCAGTCGGCGCCATCTCCTGGCCTGGGTGCGCAGCCGCATCCTGCCCGGAGGGCGCCCCCTGGATCCCCAGGAAATCCTCCAGGACACCTTCGTCAACATCTTCTGCTACCGGCACAGCTTCCGGGATGAAGGGGGGCGCGTGTTCGGCGCCTGGGCCCGCACCATCGCCTCCAACGCAGTCCGGCGGGCTGCCAATCAGCCGGTGCGCTTCTCCTTCCAGGCCCTGCCTGAGGGCTTGCAGGAACCCACGGATCCCCGGGCCCTGCCCGATCAAGTCGCCGCCGCTGAGGAGGATATCCGTCACCTGCGGAGCTCCATGGGCCTGCTCCTTTTGCACTACCGCCGCGCCTGGGATCTGCTCGGCGAACGCGATCGCCGCATGCTCCAGTGGGTAGAGGTCGACGGCCGTTCCTACGCCGACCTGGCCGAGGAGCTCGGCCTGCGCAAGAACAACATCAAGATGATCGTCTTCCGCGCCAGACTACGCCTGCGGGCGGAGATGCACCGGGCCATGGACGGGGCCGAGGGTGGTTCCAGGCCCGCCGCCGTCGCCCTGCGCCGAGGGGCCTAGGGCGCCCGGCGCCATCTCGGGGCTACCGGGAGGCGTATCTGCCGGACAGGTGATACGCATGGGTTCCCGGAACGCAATCGTCGCCGGCGCAGGGAGGTGCAGGCTGATACATGGAGGGCGGCGGGGCGCAGGGCGACGACAGCGTTCCAGGAACCTAGTCCGCGTCGTCACCCTGCGCCATTGCGCTCTTGGCCTTCCGCCAGCGCCTCGCTGAGCCGGCGGCGACGTTGTTTTCGGAACGTCTCGGTCACCCGTGTCTTCGGGCCCGCAGAACCGCGCCCGGCACCGGCGCCGGGTTGTAGAGCTGCGCAGGCGCCCCGCTGCCCGGCACCTCTGGCAGCATTGCTTCCGCTGTTCCCGGAGCAGCTTTCCCCGTAGAGTTCATCCATGGTGCCTGAACAGCGCGAAGTGGACCTCTTCATCAGCGGGGCGGGGGAGCTGGCGACGCCCAGGGGGGCGGCGGCCCGGGGGGGCGCTGACCTGGGCGCCATCTTGGTCCTGGAGGGGGGCGCCATGGCCGTGGACGGGGGACGGATCGTCGCCGTGGGCCCTGAAGCGGAGCTGCGCGGGAGCTGGCGCGGGAGGCGGGAGCTGTGCGCCGCCGGGGGGACTCTGATTCCGGGTTTTGTGGATGCCCACACCCACCCGGTCTTTGCCGGGACGCGGGAGGAGGAGTTCGAGTCGCGCGTGGCCGGGGCCAGCTACCTGGAGATCGCCGCGGCTGGCGGGGGCATCGCCTCCAGCGTCAAGGGCGTGCGCGGCGCCAGCGCCGAGGAGCTTCTGGTGGCCCTGCTCCTGCGCCTGGATCGTTTCCTGGAGCTGGGCACGACCACCGTGGAAGCGAAGACGGGCTATGGTCTCTCGCCGGAGGACGAGATGAAGTGCCTTGAGGTGATCGCCGCCGCGGACGCCGCCCATGCAGTTGATCTCGTACCGACTTTCCTCGGCGCCCACGACTTCCCCTTGGAGTATCGGGACAGCCAGGCGGATCGGGAACGCTATGTGGATCTCCTGGTGGAGGAGATGATCCCGGCCGTGGCCGCCTCCGGCCTGGCGCGCTACTGCGATATCTTCACGGAGGCCCATGTCTTCGACCTGGACCAGACCCGGCGCATCCTGGGTCGAGCGCGTGACCTGGGCCTGGGCCTGCGCCTGCATGTGGATCAGTTGACGCCCCTGGGCGGCGCGGAGCTGGCCGCGGAGCTCGGGGCGGCCAGCGCCGATCATCTGGAGCACATCAGCGCCGATGGCATCAGCGCCCTGGGTGAGGCGGGCGTCGTGCCGGTCCTGTGTCCCCTGGTGCCGCTCTACCTGGGCCAGGACCAGGAGGCTCCCGGGCGCGCCCTGGTGAACGCCGGCCTGGCCCCGGCCCTGGCCACGGACTTCAACCCGGGCAGCTGCTATACCCAGAGCATGGGCGAGGTCCTGACCTGGAGCGCTCTGCGCTTTGGCTTCAGCGCCGCCGAGGCCCTGACCGCCGCCACCCTGAACGCCGCCTGCTCCCTGGACCTGAGCAAGCGCGTCGGCAGCCTGGAGGTGGGCAAGGTGGCGGACGTCCTGGTGCTGGATCTGCCGGGCCACCGGCACCTGACCTACGAGTTCGGCCGCAACCCGGTGCGTGCCGTGGTCAAGGCCGGCGAGCTCGTGCACGAGAGGTGAAGGGGGCCCAGTCGGCGGAGACAGCCTGGCGGGACCGAAAACGGCAGTTGGATGGGTAGGAGACCCCACTGGGCGACCGTTTCCTGGTATTCCCATCCGTCCAACAAGGTTTTCGGGGCGCGATCCGATAAAGGAGAACCCCCACCACCGGTTCCGGCCTGGCCGATACCCGGGGGTCTTCCATGACCAAGGACCTGATCAAGAAACGCCTGGGCGAGAAGCTCGAGCTGCCCTCCTTGCCGGCCGCGGTGCAGCGCGTGAACGCCCTGATCGAGGATCCGGCGGCGGGCATGCGTCAGGTGGGGGCCGCCATCGGCCTCGATCCGCCCCTGACGGCCAAGCTGCTGCGGATTGTCAACAGTGCCTACTACGGCCTCAGCGTGCCCGTGGTCTCCGTGGAGCACGCCGCCTCGATCCTGGGGATTCGCGGCCTGCGCACCCTGCTCCTGCGCGTCTCCGTCTACGATCTGTTCGCCCACCTGCACGACCATCCGGAGTTCGATGTGCGCGGGCTCTGGAAGCACTCGATTCTGACCGCCCAGCTGACCGTGGCCACGGCGGCGCGTTCGCGCTTGCGCTCGGATGTGACGACGGATGAGCTCTATGTCTGTGGCCTGCTGCACGACATCGGGCAGTTCCTGATGATCGAGCACGTGGGCGACGAGTTCATCGAAGCCTGGAGCCGGGCCCGTGAACAGGGGACCTCGCCGGTCTCCACCGAGCGCGAGGTGCTCGGCTTCAGCCACACGGACCTCGGCGCCATGCTCGCCCGGCGCTGGTCCCTGCCCACGCACTCGATCCAGGCCATCCGTTTCCACCACGACACGCGCCGGACGGCCCCGGCGGAACCGGTGGTGGCCCTGGTGGCCATGGCCAACATCCTGGCCCGCGCCGCCGCCGAGGACGAGGGGCCCCGCAGTGCCTGCCGGCGCGCCGGCCCGGCCCTCATGGATTGCCTCAACCTCGACAAGAACGGGGTCGTGGAGCTGATCGAGACCGGGCGCAAGATGCTGCCAGACATCCGCATCTGAGCGGAGTCCAAGCCCGGAGCGAGGAAGGATCTGGAGAATGGGCCGGGCCCCGCGCTACTCTCTAGCCATGGCCGACGCCCAGCGCATCATCCAGCCCCGCACGCTCAAGGGATTTCGGGACAGCCTGCCGGTTCCCATGCTGGCTCGGGAGGAGTTGCTGTCCCAGGTGCGTGGGGTCTTCCGCGCCCATGGCTACTGTCCCTTTGACACGCCGGCGCTGGAGTACACGGAGATCCTGCTCGGCAAGGGCAGCGCCGAGAGCGATCGGCAGATGTACCGCTTCACGGACAACGGGGGCCGTGATGTGGCCCTGCGCTTTGACCTGACGGTGCCCCTGGCGCGTTTCATGGCCCAGCATGCGGGCGGCCTGGGTGTGCCCTTTCGCGGCTATCACATCGGCAGCGTGTGGCGCGGCGAGAACACCCAGCGCGGTCGCTACCGGGAGTTCATGCAGTGTGACTTCGACGCCATCGGCACACAGAGCGTGGTGGCCGATGTGGAGACGCTGCTGGTGATCCACGACTTGCTCGACACGCTCGGCGTGGGGGAGTTCACCATTCGCATCAACAGCCGCGAGGTGCTGGGGGGTGTGCTGGAAACGGCGGGCCTGTCCGGGGAGTCCGCGCCGCTCCTGCGGGCCCTGGACAAGCTGGACAAGATCGGGCGCGAGGGTGTGGCCGCGGAGATGCAGGCGGAGGCGGGGGTGAGCGCCGCACAGGCCGAGCGCGTGCTCTCCCTGGCGGAGCTTTCCGGTACAGCCGGGGACGTTCTCGCCGGTTTGGCCGAACTCGTCGGCGAGCACGAGGGTGGGCGGCGCGGCCTGGGACGCCTGGGGGAGATCGTCGCCGCGGCCGAGGCCGGCGGCGTGGTCGGCTCGCGCCTGGCGGTGACTCCGGCCATCGCCCGGGGGCTGGACTACTACACGGGCGTCGTCTTCGAGACCACCCTGGACGACCTGCCGGACATCGGCAGCGTCTGTTCCGGTGGGCGCTACGACGATCTGGCTGGCCTGTACACGAAACAGCGCCTGCCGGGCGTGGGCGCCTCTCTGGGGCTTGATCGCCTGCTGGCGGCCATGGAGGAGCTCGGCCAGATTCAAGGACGCAGCACCTCGGCACCGGTCTTCATGGCCCTCTTCGACGAGGATCGTCTGCACGACTACCTGTCCCTGGCGGCGGAGCTGCGCCGGGCTGGAATCGGCTGCGAGGTACACACGGAAGCCAAGAAGCTCGGGGCCCAGTTGAAGTACGCGGATCGCCGCGGCTTTCAGGTGGCCCTGGTCATCGGTGGGCGCGAATGGGAAGCCGGTGTCTGCCAGGTCAAGACCCTGGCCAGCGGCGCCAGTGCGGAGTTCGAACTAAAAACGCTGGCCGCGGATCTGGCGCGCCTGCTGGCGGAGTTGGGCGCCGCGCAAGCGGGCGCTTGAGGGGCGGAGCATGCCGGCCTGGCTCCCGAATCTGATCTCGATCTCGCGTCTGGCCTTCCTGCCGGTCTACCTTGTCATGGCCCGGGAGACTGGCCTGGCCCACGCCGCCGGCGACGCACGGGGTGAGTTCCAGGGGCGCCTGTTCTGCGTCGCTGTCCTGGTCCTGATCTGGCTGTCTGATCTGTTGGACGGGTTCGTGGCCCGGCGCTTTGACCTGACCAGCAAGGCCGGCGCGATCCTCGACGCGATCGTAGACAAGCTCGTGCAGCTGAGCCTGGTGGCCTATCTGGCCCTGGACCACGGCGACGTCTTTCCGCGCATGCCCCTGTGGTTCGCGGCCTCTGTCTTCGGGCGGGATCTCGTGATTCTCTACGGCAGCCTGCGGGTGCGCCAACTCAGGGGCGGCATCGACCCCTCCCACCGCTTCCACGGGCGCCTCTCCACGGGCTGCGTCCTGGCGGCAATCCTGGCCACTACCATGGACGCGCCGGTCAGCTGGCTGACGCCCCTGTTCCTGTGCGGAGCCCTGTCATCGTTGATCAGCGTGATTGGCTACATCCAGGTGGGCCGCGAGCAGGTGCGGTGCCTGGACGGTACTCAGGGCAGGAAGTAGATGCTGAAGCCGTCGGAGAGGCTGAAGCCCGCGCCACCGGCGTCCGGGTCGCGGTACCAGGCTTGGAAGTTCCAGGTGGAGCCGGCGCTCAGGGTGCCGGCGGCCGCGGGCGGTGAGCTGTTGTCCACGGGGCGGGAGAGTTCTCCGGCGCCATCGGCCACGACGGGCGGGTAGAGGCGGAAGGTGCCCAGGGCGCCGGCGCCCACGCAGCGGAAGCCGTCGCCGAAGGGGAACAGGATCTGCGTAGGCCCATAGTAGAACAGGCCCAGTTGGGTCGGGGCCACGGGACCGGCGACCAGTACCAGGTCGTTCTGGCTGATGCGGCTGGAGCCAGAGGCGGACATGGGAGCGGGGAAGCCGGTGGAGTTGATCGCGGCGATACAGTAGTTCACGCCGATGGCGTCGTTGGTGACAAGAACGGTCAGGCCGTAGTCATTGCAGTCGCTGGCGGAAAAGGAGAAGACGAATGCCTCAAGGTAGACGCTGGCGGTGCTGCCGGTGCCGTTCGACCAGCTGAGTTCCTCGTTGTTGTTCTGCGTTACGGATAGCGCCAGCAGGCTGCCGCCGCAGGCGTCGAAGAGCTTGAGGTCCAGGTCGCCGTAGGCGTGAACGAAGTTGAGCCCGGCGTTGAGGGAGAAGCCGGCGGGGACCGTAAGGCGATACCAGTCCGCGTCGCCCTTGACGAGGTGCAGGTTGGGCCAGGAGCCGGCATCCGGCGTGCCGAGGTCGGTGGCCGCGGCGCATACATCGTTCTCTTCCAATCCGTCATCCGCCAGGCCCGCGCAGGGATTGGTGGAGGGTGTGATAGAGATGTCCAGCTCGTAGTCGTTGCAGACAAAGGCCAGGCCGTAGCCGGTGACGCGCACGACCAAGTCCGTGGGGGCGGCCCCGTAGTGCGTGGTGCTGACCTCTTCGTCGTCGGTGATGGATTGGGAGGCATCGAGGGTCGTGGAACAGGTGGCGTCGCTCAGGATCAGGTCGATGTCGCCGGCGGCGTGGGTGAAGCGGCAGGTGACCGTCACTTCCGAGGCGGCGGGCACCGCGATGCGAAAGTAGTCATCATCCCCGGAGAGTACGGCCAGGTTGGAGGTCGTGCCCGCAGCCAGGAGAGCAGCTGTGGCGCAGCTGTCGTTGTCCTCCCGGGTGTCATCCCCCGGGCATTGGACGGGGACCAGGCTGAGGAGCAGGGCGGCGGCGAACATGGCGGCCATTGTGCCACGCTGCTGGCCTCCCGGTAGTCAGCAGCTAGTCTTTCGTTGGCCGGCCCTGGCGCTGGCGCAGGGTGTGGGGCCTGTCCAGCTCCAGCGGGCCGAAGGCCTCCGTGGCTCCCTCGATCCAATGCACCCGCACCGAGACCGGCGCGCTGTGGGCACCCAGACCGAAATGCACGCGGGGGTCGTGGCTGGCGCAGTAGCTGTAGGCCACCTGGACGCCGCGCCACTGGGTGGTGGCCGGCCCGCTGGTGCCCGCGGGCAGCTCCACGCGCGCTCCCACGGCATCGAAGCCATGCTCATTCAGGATCCGCAACTGGAGGAAGTGCCCCTGCTCCGGGGCGATGTTCTCCAGCAGGCGCACGGGGCCGTCGTTGTCCACCACCAGAATATCGATGTCGCCATCTCCGTCTATATCCCCGTGGGCCGTGGCGCGCGTGTTGTGCACTAGAGGTTCCGTCACGCCGCCCCGGGGCAGGATCTCCTCGAAGCCACCGCCGGTCTTGCCGCGGAACAAGAGATTGGGCTCCGCGTAACGATCAACCGTGTCGTACTCGGGCATCCAGATTGACACGCGGCCGTTGGCCACGTAGGCGTCGCGGTTGCCATCCTGGTCGAAGTCGGCGAAGCCCATGCCCCAGCCGGTGAAGCGAATGCTGGGACCCCCGAGGCCGGTGAGTGAGGTCTTGTCGCTGAAGAAGCCGCCCCGGTTCACATAGCAGGTGTTGGTCTCGTCGCGCAGGTGCGTCATGAAGAGGTCCATGTCGCCGTCGTTCTCGATGTCCACGGCGGCCACGCCCATGCCGGCTTCCGCCGTGCCGTTCATGTTGACGGCGCAGCCGGAGAGCAGGGCCTCGTCCTTGAAGGTGCCGTCGCCCTGGTTCATCCACAGTTGATTGGCCAAGAGGTCGTTGGCCACATAGACATCCGGGTAGCCGTTCTTGTCGAAGTCCGCCACGGCCACGCCCAGGCCGTTGCCGAAGTTCTTGGTCAGGCCCGCCTTGCGCGAGGCATCCGTGAAGTGGCCGCTGCCGTCGTTCTCGTAGAGCAGGTCGGAGGTGGGCGAGTTGTAGTTGTTCGGGTGGCAGTAGTCCCGATCCCCGTAGTGGGAGCGGCAGGGGATCTCCACACCGGAAGACCAGTTGACGTAGTTGGCGGCAAAAATGTCCAGGTCGCCGTCGCGGTCGTAGTCCAGGAAGGCGCAGGAGGTTGTCCAACCCTCATGCTCCAACTCCGACTCGGCGCTGACATCCGTGAAAGAGCCGTCGCCGTCGTTGCGGTATAGGGTGTTACGGCCGACATTCGACACGAACAGGTCCTGGTCGCCGTCAGCGTCCATGTCGCCCACGGCGAAGCCTATGCCGTAGCCCGTGTCTCCGACGCCGGCCTCTTCGGTCACGTCAGTGAACGAGCCGTCGCCGTGTCCGCGAAAGAGGCGGTTGCCGGGGAAGGGCAGCGCCTTGAACTTCTCGGGGACCTCCTCCGGCACCAGCACGGCGGACTGCACCAGGTAGATGTCCAGGTGGCCGTCGCCGTTGTAGTCCAAAAAGCCGCCCCCGCCGGCGGCGATCTCCGGGAACCAGAAACGCTTGGGCAGGCCGCGCAGGTGCACGAAGTCCAATCCGCGCTCGGCGGCTACTTCCCTGAACCAGGCGGCGGCCCCGGGGGCAGCTTCCTCGGCGGAGTCGTCGCCGCAGGCGACGAGTAACAGGAGTGAGAGTAGCGGGAGGCGGACGACGGGCTTCATTGGTGTGCGCTTATGGTCGGGTCAAGGCATGGCGGTGATGCGGGCCGCGAGGGCCTGGGTCTTCTGATCCGCCACATCCGCGCCCGAGGCGTAGTCCGGGTTCAGGCGTTGGGCTGCCGCCAGCGCGGCTTCGGCCTCCTGTTTCAGGCCCGCCCGCACGCAGAGGTGGCCCAGGGAGACCTGGCTGGCCAGGTTGTCGGGCTCGATGCGCACGGAGGTGCGGAAGTGCCCGAGGGCCTCGTCCGCGAGGCTCAAACGGATACAGAGCTCAGCCAGGAAGTCGAAGGCGTCGGCCTTGCGCGTGTCCAGGCGCACGCAGGTCTTGAGGGCGTCGTAGGCCTCCTCCAGGCGAGCACTCTTGATCAGGATGAGGGCCCGGATGAAATGGGCCCGACCCACCTTGGGGGCCAGCTCGATGGCGCGGTCCACATGGGTTTCTGCCTCGGGCAAGCGCCCCATGTCGTTGTAGCAGCTGGCCAGATTGAGCCAGATGGCGAACTCGGTTGGCTTCAGCTTGAGGGCCTTGTCCAGCATGCTGCGAGCCTTCTCCAGCTGGGCCAGCTTGATGTGGGCCGCCGCCAGGTTGACCATCACCGTGGTGTCATCCGGGCGCGAACGGTGCAGGGCGTTGAGAACCGTGACGGCTTCCTGGGCTCGGCCGGTATTGATCATCTCCACCGCGCTTTCGATGACCCCCACGAAGTTGACCGTGTAATGGGACAGCTCCCTGGAAAGCTCATCCGGCAAGTAGCGAGTGCTGCTGAACTCCCACTGCAGGCCCTTGGCCAGGGCCACTTCCGCCTCCTCCCGCCGCCCCAGGGCGCGCAGGGCCATGCCCAGGGAATACTGGGTCGGCCCGTATTCTGGGTCGATGTCCCGGGCCTTCTCCAGCTGTTCCAGGGCGCCCTCAAAGTCGTCCAGGCGCAGCAGGCATTCACCCAGCCCCAGGTAACCCTCCAGCCTCTTCTTGGCCATGGCAATCACCACCCGATACTCGACCATGGCCGCTTCCGTGTCGCCGGCCTGGAGCAGGGCGCGCCCCAGGCGCTGGCGGGCGGCCATCATGGTCGGATCGTCAGCGACCAGGCGCTTGAGCTGCTCCAGACCACCCGCCACATCCCCGGCCTGGCGCAGGCAGACGGCCCAGTGCAAGCGGTAGACGGACTTGCCCGGTTCCAGTTCCACGGCGTTGGCGAAGCTTCTCTGGGCCTCGTCCCACATCTTGTTGGCCTCGTAGACCAGGCCGATCGTGGCGTGGGCGGCGCCGTCACGCGGGTCCTCGCGGGCCCGCTCCAGCTTGTCCTCCAGGATCTCGAAGACCTCCGGATCCATGCCGGCCGTGTCCTCGGGGGAGACGGGCTGGGGCGGGGGGAACAGCAGCCCCCAGGCCTGCCAGAGAACCACGGCCAGGAGCAGGAGCGGCCACAGGGGTCGCTTGCCACCCTTGCTGGTGGCGGCCGCCTGCCGGGCGGCGGAGGTGCGCTTGTTCCCCATGGCGAAAGCGTACACCAGGAACACGGCCCATTCCCATTCCCAGGGGTGGGAAGGACAAAAAGAAGGGCGGCGCCCCCTCCACCCGTGGAGGGGACGCCGCCCGTGGCTTGTCAGGATCGGAAGTGCCCTAGTTGAAGGAGATCTCCTGGGCGTCCGAGAGGTCCGTACTGCCCACCGCGCTGTCGCGGAACCAACCCTGGAAGTTCCAGGTGGAGCCGGCGGTGATGGTGCCGCTGGCCTGGGGCGGGTTGAACAGATCGACCATGGTGCTCATGAAGCCAAGGCCGGAGCCGCTGTCGACCACTGACACCGGCGGAAGGACCCGGTAGTTGCCCGGACCGATGCAGCGAATGCCATTGCCAAGGGGAACGGAGTTCTGGTTCAGACCATAGAAGAAGATACCCATCTCGCCGATGGGGGCCGGGCCCGCCGTCAGCGTCAGGTTGTTGTCGGCCACCACATCACTACCGGCCGAGGCGATGATCGCCGAGTAGCCGGAAGAGTTGGGTGTCGAGTAGCAGTAGTTCTGGCCGAGACCGAGGTCCTGGGCCAAGAAGGTCACCGTGCCCGAGCCACCAGAGGATCCGGGGTAGGTACCCAGCTGGACCGTATAGGTCTCGCCGGCAACAACGGCGAAGAAGATTGTGGACTGCAGTCCGCAATCGTCGTCGTTACAGGCCTCGGGTGCACCAGAGGGGCATCCGGCACCGTGATACCCAGCCATCTTGGTATCTACACCGGTCTGGGCGCAGACCGTAACCACCAACACGCCGTTGACAGACGAGGTGTACTCGTACCACAGGTCGTTGTCGATGGTCGTAGATCCGAAGAAGTCACACTCGGCATTGGCTTGACCTTCAGCACCGGTGGTGGCGTGGGTCGAGTCGAAGGGATAGGTGCCATCGGTGACAACCTCAGCAGAGGAGCACTCGTCGTTGGCCGGGCCGCTGACGCTCGTGGCAATATCCATCATGCCGGAGGCGGCGCCGCCTGCGCTGAAGGCGGCAACTTGGACGACGTACACGTTACCCGCGGTGACCGCAGTGGTGACCTCGGAGAGCAGGCCGCAGGAATCATCGTTACAGGCAAGGGGCTCGGCCGTGGGGCAGCCGCCACCATCGTAAATGGCCAACTTGGTGTCGCCAGCGGCGCCACACAGGCTTATCACGGCATTACCGGTGATCATGGCCGTCCACTCGAACCACACATCGTCGTTCATGTCCGGCTGGCCAAAGAAGTCACATGCGGCGTTGGCCTGACCTTCGGCACCTGTGGTGGCACAGGTGGTATCAAAGGCGAAGGACCCGTCACCAGCGATGATATCAGGCGTGGCACAATCGTCGTTAGCCGGGGCGCAACTACCACCGACGGTGTTGACATTGAGGGTTCCTGCTCCACTGCCGGAGCCGAAGCCGCCGATTTGCAAGAGGAGCTCATCACCTGTAGTTACGCCGAGGATAATCACCGATGACTGCAAACCACAGGCGTCGTCGTTGGAGCCGATGCAACCACCGCCGCCGCAACTACCAGTTGCGTGGACGGCGAGCTTCGTGTCGAAACTGCTGCCACAGGTGTCGATGGTCACATCGCCGTCCGCGCCAGCGGTCCACGACAGCCACAGGTCCTGGCCCACAGAGGTGCAGTCCTGGTTGGCGGAGGTCGTGTAGCCCGTGGTGTCGAAGGCAAAGGAGCCGTCGCCCGCGATGGCCGTGGCACAGTCACATTCGTC
>PVBE011032238.1_pt1 | contig 55323 bp, 49 predicted proteins | sample 1631181 | NCBI WGS metagenome assembly PVBE01 (sample SAMN08397723, study PRJNA350692) | Marine metagenome, whole genome shotgun sequencing project. | isolation source: water | place: Pacific Ocean | collected 2012-04
AGTAGTAGATTGTAATGGTGAGCAAAGAAGAGAGACTGATAAAAATATTAGAGGTATAGTTGGAGAATATGAAGATTTTATTTTAACGGCTTTATCTGTACAAGGAAATAATACTGGCTTTATAGAAAAGACGCAAACTGAACGAAAGGAATTGCTTTCTCAATTTTTAGATATTACAGTCTTCGAAGAATTATACCAATTAGCAAATGAAGATATAAAAGAGGTTCAGGTTTTATTAAGAGATTTTACTAAAACAGATTATGACTCTGAATTGGTAGAAGCCGAAGACGAATTGAAAGAAGCTAAAGTCGAATATAAAAAAACTTCTAAAAAAGCAAATACTAAAAAACAAAAAATGAAATCTATTAATGACGAAATAAAGGTTTTATATAAGTCGTTAAAGAAAGTGAAAAAAGATTTTGATATAAACAATCTTAAAGAAGAAAAGGGCGATTTTGAAGAAGAAATAATTTCTGATTTGTCCAAACTTTCGAAATATGGTGATTACACAGAGATAAATAAAATAAAGTTTAAAGAATTACAATCGAAAATTTCTAAGATAGATATTGAAGCAGCAAAAGAAAATGAAAAGATTTATTTGAAAAAAGAGAAGGATCTTCAAAAACTCGAAAACAAATTAGAGATTTTAAAATCATCTGCAAAAAACACAAAAGAAAAGTTAGATGCAATTGGTACATTTGATCCAAATTGCGATTTTTGTAAAAATAATTCATTTGTTAAAAGTGCTGAAAAATTAAAAGTAGACTTGGAAAAGTATAAAAACTTATATTTGGAATTAAATAAAGATATAGATGAATGTAATACTGAGATAAAATCTTTAGAAGGTGTTTCAATTGCAATAGATGAATATAGAAAATGGGAAAAGGAATTATCAACTATACAAGTTTATCAGTCTGAAATCAAAGTTAAGACTGTAACTAGAAAAGCTAATATAAAAAAATGCAAATCAGAAATTAAAGCTATAGATAAAGATATAAAAAAGTATTATGAAAACGAAGAAGCTATACTTTCAAATCAGAAGGTAAATATCGATTTAGAAATATTAGATGGTAGCATTTTAACTCTAAAAGACGAGCTAGAAATTTTAGAAGATGATCTACTAACAAATCATTCTGCAGTTACACTATGGGAATCCAAAATATCTAATATAAATGATACTATAGAAAAAGCTCATAAGTTAGAAATAAAATTAAAGTCCTATGAGTATTATTTAGAATCTATACAAAGAGACGGAATCCCCTACGAGATAGTATCAGAAGTATTACCATATATTCAAGAAGAGGTAAATGCTATACTATCTCAGATGGTAGAATTTAGAATGGAGTTTGAAGTCGATGGTAAAAATGTACTAACTCATATTTGCTATAATGATACTAAATGGTCTTTAGAATTAACTTCTGGTATGGAAAAATTTATATCTTCACTAGCAATTCGAGTAGCACTAATAAATGTGTCTAATTTACCAAGACCAAATTTCTTAGCAATAGATGAAGGCTTTGGAACACTTGATTCAGAGAATTTAAACTCGATGGAAAGTATGTTTGAATATTTAAAATCTGAATTTGACTATATTATAATAATATCTCATATAGAATCGTTAAAAGATATTACTGATAACTTAATAGAGATAAATAGGAAGGGAGATTTCTCTAACGTTATTTATTAATGTGATATTTATATATGAAACACTTAGTAGATGAGTGTTGATATAGGGAAATTAAAATGCGAAGAAAAAAGAATTCTTATAAAGGGCTAGCAGAACTTGATGTGTTGATTACCGACACAAAGCACGATTCGCAATACTTTAAAGTATCTAATTTCCCTGATCAAATAACATCTGGTAAAAATTACTTTAATATAAAGGGAAATGCTAAACTATTAGAACCAGGTTCTGTAATTGAAGTTGAGGTTATGCCTGAAAATGGTACTGAACCAATTTTCCATGAAGTACATAGATATTTAGATGATGCACTAAGAAGAGTTGTAACAATATATGGCTATCCTGAGTATATGACGGGTCTAGCAACTGTTACTATAGTAGGAGTAGCAAAATATAGAGGCGGTGGAAGATTGGTATCTCCTAATTGGCGGGGTAGAAGAAACGTAAGATGGCAAGGTAATACATATATAGACCCTCTAAAAACCAATGTAACAGATATAATATTTTTAAGACAACCTAGGATAACTATTAATGAAAATGTTAAGTATCACTTGAGTGAATCTTTTATAGAGGGACCTGGTGGTGATAGAACTATGTCATACGCTTCAAGCCCTGGTGCTCAAGATACTTCTTCTTGGTTTTCAAAAGCTGAATTAACTTTCAATGAAGTATGGTCAACAGCAGGTAGATTTGGTAATATGCCAATATACGAATTTATTGCAAGTGAACCTTTATTTTCTTCGTCAATGTTGCACGGAACACTCGAATTTGAGAAAGTGTCATTAAAACTACCATGGACTACAGATGATGCGGGTGCATTGTCACAAACGTACAGCGGAATTATTCCTCCACCTCCAGTTGGACAATCTGGAATGGCATATGTTGCATTTGCTGATCATGAACTACCTCAATTCAGAATGGATGGGTCTAACAATAGACAATTTGCACTAGATAACGACATATACGATGCTGATTTTACAACTAGTATAATAGAAGTAGTCAATTCTACAAAAGTTAGAGTATCTGCAAAATGGGGAATGGACTATGTTATAAGTGAATCTGCTGGTTTAGGGCCAAACCCGCAAAGATCTGGATATGATCCTCCATTAGTATCAGTCCAAAAAGCTTATGATCCAACTAGCTGGACAACCCAAGCTGGTTGGAAACTTTCCTATCAGGGTCCACCTGAAACTCGTATACAAGATTCATATAATTATCATTCTTATGCAAATCTGATAATAGCAAATTTAGATCCTATCGCAGGTGATGTCCATAGTATTAAAATTTGGATGAAATCCCATGGCGTTGGGGCTTGGGACCTCCTAGCAGATTCAAATGTAGAAAGTGCAGAAATGTTTGACGACGAATCAGACGTTTATAGTTATAAAAGAAAGGGAGTATTTAGATCCCAATCAATTTGTGATGACTACTGGACTGGTTCATACTGGATCCCAAGTGCATCTTGGGACCTTAATTATGCTGGTCTTGGTGACGGAGGACCATTATCAGGGTTTTGGATTGACATGATAATGACACCAATTACTAAAAGCGACTCTGAAGCTTTAATGAATGGGATGATAATATCGGGTTCAGAAAAAATGAGATGGGCGCAGCAAAGTTTTGGTAATCAAGCTTATGGTCAAGAGTCAATTGACTATAGAAACGAATCTTTTATGTTTGTTATGCCAAAAGAAGGTATACAAGTTTATCAAGGTTGTGAATATTCTATAACATTCAAGGCTGCAGCTCACAGGGCTTATGATTCAGGGTCTTATAATACCGAAAATTCTAACACATATGGATGGGGGTACTGTGAGAAAGCTGAAATGCAATTATATGTTTCTGGAACTGCTATTGCTAATGAAACTGTAACGAATGCAAAACAGCATATACTAAAGGGTAAGAGCGCCCCAAATTATAGATACCCCAACTGGGAGGATAATGTAACAAATTTTGATTGGAGAGAAAGTTGGGGTAGAAGACTTGATGAAGACGGAGACTTAGTGTTAAACTTGAATTCCAATGATATAGTTGGTACTCCTGAACAAGAAATGGTTTCTGCTACTCAACTAACAAACGTTGGGGAGGTAGCTGCAATGAATCCTAGAGCAAATTCCATAACAGCTTACCCACAAGCGATGGAACAGATGCATAATAGCACACCAGATTTTCATGCTAATGCTATAAATTACTTTGACGATTCTATAATACAATATAGCTTTATAGCAGATAAGGATGGGGACTTCGTTCCAATATTCGCTGTAAAGTATGGGAAATGGTCTATATCAGAAGTATCTATAAAATCTACAACTCAAACTGGCTTTACACCAAATCATACTATACTAGAGGGTAGAGTACCTGAGTACCAACAAGACGATATATTAGATTTTAAATTTGAATTTTACAATCCTATAGGTAAAAGAGCTGAATTAGTTTTTGTTACTAATAGTATAAGCTTTCAAGGTGGGAATACTTATATTTCTGCAGAAGGGCTTATAGGTGAAGGGATAATATTAGACGGGGGAATAACGATGGGCGATCATGAAACTGGAGAAGCATTTTAAAGGAGAATAAATAAATGGCAAATATAAGAACAGAAGGATATCACGGATTTGAAGTAGCTTCCTCTTCGTATTGGGGAAATCTAGGATCAGGTTTTATGATATGGTCTGGGTCGAAGTCTTTTTCATCTTCACTAGATGGCTTAATTCCAGGCCTTTTGATGACCACATACTCTGGTGTTGGTATGGAAGCAGTATTAAATTCAGAAAGTTACTTTAGATTTTCTGCATCTTCAGCCGGTTCAGGTTTAACAATTAGAGCTCAATCGTTTTTCCTAGGTTCTGCTGACTCTTTTGTATGCGGATCTGGAGATGGTACAATAGCAATTTCTTCTTCAAATTTCTTTTTAGATGAAGCAGGTTCTGTTACAATGCAAGGTACTATTACAGCAGAAGCCGGAGATATCGGTGGATTCAATATAGACTCCGAAGCTATGTGGTCTGATAACCTTAAATTAGTTTTATCTGGGAGTACCGGAGCAATTTCTGCTAGTTCTGGTAGACTTGGAAAGTGGGAAATACTAGGCGCGACAATTCAATCAGAAATGAAATTTACACAATCTGGTAATTACCATTCAAAAAGAGCTGCTATTAAAATGGTGGCATCTGGAGCTGATTCCGTAACACAACCTCATGCTTGGATAAGAGTTCAACATCCATTCTCAGATTTCGGCTACCCCTTCACAGAAGTATATGGAATGGGAACCGGAGGGGGTCTTAGGGCGTTCGCTTCCTATTCATTAGATGACGTACTTGCAGGACTACCGGCAAGAGAAGTATTTCACTTGGGGACACGGGATGGTTTAGACGATAATCAAATAGGTGGTTGGAAATTTGACCATGAAAAAATAACAGGTGGTGCAATGATTATTCGTAAAGATGGAACAATAGAATCTGATGGTTTTGTTTCAAATTTAGCAGGATCTGGTTTTAGATTAACAGCAGCATCTGGTGGATTCTTAGAATGTGAAAATGCTAGAATTCGTGGAACGCTTTCTACTGCAGTATTTGAAAAAGAAGCCGTTAATGCAGTTGGTGGACAATTATATGTAGCAAACTCTACAACATTAACTGGGTCAACATTCCCTACAACTACTTATGGTGCTCCCCACCAACCATCGGGATATACATCATCAGAATATCCTCCAATTGAAACAACGCTTTCATGTGTAAACGTTACAGGGTTTACAGAGGGTGAGATACTTACAGCTAAGAAGGTTCATGATACGGGTTTTGGAACAGAATATATGTTAGTAAAATCTTCTTCTAGAAATGATCCGGGCTCCGGTACTGACTTCTCGGGTCAACTATATGTAGAAAGAGGCTACGGAGATTCATGGACTGGAGATAGCGGTTCATTAGGAGATGCTCCACAATCTGCCCAAGCTTATTCTGGTTCACAAGTAATTGTATCAACTGGTAAATTGGGAACTGGATATATTAGATTAAATGCAAACCCCAATGATCAATATTCTCCTTATATACAAATTGTAGAAAGAACAGGTTCAGATATTTACGATGTAAAATTAGTAGCGCAATTAGGAGACTTAGGTGGTATAACAGATAATTCATTTACAGACGGTGTAACTGGATATGGTTTATATACGCAAAATGGATATTTCAAAGGGAAGATAGAAGTAAGCTCTTTACCAAAACCTCCTGGACAAGATAGACTACTTGGTTATTGGCCATTAGATTCATTGGAAATGACAGATGCATCTGGAAATAATTCAGGTTCTGCAAGTTATGTCAATGGGGGAATGTTACTAGTATCTCAATCTCTTGGGGGGTCTCAAAAAGCTTTAGAATGTACCGATGATCATAAAATAGATTTAGCTATTAATAATTTAACAACAGCAGACGCTTTAGCTAATTTCCATTTTGTATTGTCATTTTGGTATAAACCAACTCACTCGTCAACTTCTGCTACTATACTTAGATGGAAAACTAATACGGTCAACGATTCGGATGTTGAAGGTCCTTGGGATTCATATATTAATCACATAGGTTATACAGGTGCTCCGGTTCACCATGAACTTCAGGTTAAAATTAATATGAAAAATGCAGCAGGGGATTGGAGAGCTATAACTTCATCAACTCCTCTTTTAGAAGATGACGTTCCAGTGCATTTAACTTTGGTTGCAAATGTCGCAACAGATACATTACGTTGGTACAAAAACGGTGTAGCCCATACGGGAAGTTCTGTATTTACTTCTTCTTATTCTGGAGAAAATGATTCTTTACAACATGGTCTCCCACCATCATACCAAGAACTTTTTTTATGGTACAACGATTGTACAGGAGAACAAATTTCAGATATAAAATTATTTACTGGGTCTTTAGATCCAAATGAAATACAAGCAAATTATTTTGGTTTATCAATGGGTGGAGGAAGAACAGTTATTGATGGTGGTAAAATACAAACTGGTAAAATCGAATCTTCAAACTTTGGTGAATTGGCAGGTTCTCAAATAAACCTAGATAAGGGAACAATAAACTTTGGAGGTACACTAACACCAATGTTTGAAGTAAATGAATATGGGCATATTACAGCTAGTGCAGGTAAAATTGCTGGATGGGAAATAGATTCTGCCGCACTGGACGGTGGTAAAATGCATATACATAAAGATGGGTTCATTTCTGCTTCAGGACCAGCCCCAGAAGGGTGGAGCATTTCTTCTTCACAAGATTCAACAGACCCTGGAGGGTTTATTTCTTCTTCAAACTTTAAAGTAAGAAATACTGGAGAAGTAACGATGTCCGCCGGGTTGATAACTGGTGATGTTGATATACTAGGAGGTTTAACAATAGGTGATTTAGAAAATTCTGTATTATCTGCATCAGCTTTCTATGAAGATTTTAGTACAGCAATAGACACTAATAGGTGGAACACTGGTAATCTGACAGATACGCAGACTGCTGCAACTTTCGGAGCAACCGAAGATGGAGTAGCTACTGAAAGACTTATATCTGGGTCATATTGGAAAAACTCCTCTACCACTGGGTGGAAGTCTGGGGGAATTGCAAAAACAACATTCTTAAGATCTGAAAACCCCACCCTAGTTCTAGACTTTATAAATTATGATTCATCTCCAAGATTTGCTTTTGGTTGGGTCCCGGAACAAGGCAATTATACAACTGCAATAACAACGACTGATAATTATGACTTATTAGAGCATGCAATTGTTTTCGGACAATCATCAGGTGATATTTCAGTATATAGATCTGGTGGTGAATATGGTGGAACCAACGCTTTAGGTAATAATGTATTTGCCAACGAGGTCGATAAAGACTGGAGGGCTACTATTACACTACTACCTGGGGGTGGAGCTCAATTCCACATATACATAGATACTGATTATTCAAACCCGGCTTATTCTTATACCGACACTGGTGGTGGTACAACGCAAAAATTAAGGCCTGCTATTTTTACCTATTATTCAGCAGCAACTTCCGGATATTTCCCACCAATATTTACGCAAATGGGAGTTAATGCCCCTTTACCAAAAACAACTATAACCGGGGCTGGTATTAAAACTGGAAAAATAGCTTCTCAAGAAGTAACAGCTAATGTAGGATCAGAAATAGACCTAGATGCAGGGAAAATGGCATTGGGCGGATCCATTGCTGGAGCAGAAGCTAAGATGGACTTTGATGGAGAAGTCTTAAGAATAAGATCGGGTTCAGGAGCAGCATCTGCAGTTTTATGGAACTCTTTGGATGGTGCATTCGATGGAGGTAATCAAGGGAAAGTATTAGGTTCAATTGGTATACCGTCTAAACGATATTCCATTACTGCTGGTTCATGTGGAGGTGCTTATCAATATGGCTTCCACTCAGATTCAACTGTTGAAAGTATCCTTACATCAAATCAAATGTACTTTAATAATGAAGATACATATTTAGTTATAGTATATACAGCTGGTGCTTATAATCAAGGAAATTCTTCTACTACATATGTACATATAAAGTTTGTCATAGATATAGTAGATCCAGCAGCTTCTGTAGAAATGGGAGGTGATGATATTTTTGATGGGGGAGTAGATATGCTTAGAAGAACATTTACTATAAGAGAATCAATTGGCTACTACCCGGCAGATACTGAATACGTTTGGCCACCGGGGCAAGATGGTAATTCAAAAAGAAGAATTCATTATCCTGGTATAATGGTTATAAAACATAATAACTGCGATAATGATTACGATCAAACCCCTCTTAGAGGAAGATACCTAAAAATAAAACCGCAGTTTAGATTCAGCGGTACTGGTGCTGACTTAGTAATACAAGGATTTACTGCAACAGCTATGAATCAACATCAATTGAAAAAAACTATTCTTGCTTTAAGCCCAGACCCAGGATGGCTTATAGATAACGAAGATGAAGCTACATATGGAGCTGCTACCATAGCTCCACAAACATATTATACGGGCTCCTCACCTGGAAGTGGGACAGGTAATCATGTTCAGTATCATTCCACCACCAATACCCTAATTGTAGGTGGTTGTAATGATGAATATGATGCTAGTAATGATAGTGCTGGTGATGATGAGGATTTTAATGATCCAGGAGATGGTGGATAAACAATATGGATAATAAATTATATAAAAATAAAAACCTTGAAGTTAGAAAATCTGAAATACATGGCTATGGTGTATTCGCTACAAAAGATATAAAAGCCAATGAGATTTTAGAAGAGTGTCACTTTGTAAAAACTTATCATAGGGGTTGCAAATTTTTAAATAGGTATAAGTTTAATTGGCCTAGATTAAAAGGTTTGACTGGCGAGGAAAAACTTATGAACATAGAACACGGTTCAATAGTATTAGGTTGGGGTTCTATATATAACAGTGCACTAACAGAAGAAAAAAGTAATGCAGATTGGGAATGCGATGAAAATCGAAAACTGTATTTATTTAAAACTATAAAAGATATAAAAAAAGAATCTGAAATCTTAATTTTTTACGGAGAAGATTATATTAGAAGTAGAGGAAAAGATTTTAAAGATTGTAATTGTGAGGAGAACATATAATGCCACTTAGACCAAATTCTGAAAGCATGTTTAATAGAAGAGACGAACAAAGAACTATTGACGGGAGAACTTACTTTGTACCTTCTGGCTCAATAGTAACTAGCGGTAAAGAAGCTGGTGGAACTAAAGCTTCATTTGGTATAACTTGCTCAGTAATATCAGCAAGTGCTGGCTTAATGCAATCTTCTAGTAACGATAGCGGTTCTTGGTTTTCTTTTAAACATAATAATGGTAAAACGCATTATATATGTTTTACTTCTAACTCAATGGATGGAATAAAAAAAGACCCACCATATGGTATTCCATTTGATACTATTGCCAATACTTATCATTCTTGCAGTTTTACACCAAATGAGAATTCGACTACAAAATTTAATACGAAATTTTACAATAATTTAACTCAATCTTTTATAACTATTTATAGTGAAAGTAAGGGTATTTCACCAGCTAGTTTTTCACTAACAGATACTGACAAAATAGAAGTATTTATTACAGCAACAGGTTCAAATAGAATAAACTGGAATCCAGTGTTAACGTCGTCTTTTGGTTGGTCCTTCAATTGGATAAACTCTGGGTCAGGAACAAATGATGGTTCCGGTTCAAGAGAAAACCAATTCTTACCAGATTCTACGCTTAGAGATTCTTCATCTTATGCTATAGGGTTTGAAACTGGTACAGATAATTTTGTAATATCTGGTTCGGGTACTAACAAATTTTATATGTCTTCTTCTGGTTTAATAGGTATTAATACAACTGATCCTAAAAGAGCTTTTGATGTAAGAGACGAATCTGCAGGAGCAGCAGAGTTTGCTATAAAGAAAAACCCAAAGGGATCTGAAGAAACTAGAGGTTGGCTAGCAGGTGATGAAGTAGGAAATTTATTGTTTATTGCAGATTCTAGTTCTTTTGCTTCTGAAGTCTCTGGAGCAGCAACAAGAATAAAATCATATATTGGTTCAATCGATGCCGGCGGGGTATCTGGTAGAATGGATTTTTTATCTTACAAGGGAGTAGATCCTACACCTTTAACATTAATGCAAATGGGGTACGGAGCAGTAGCAAGTCATGCAGGTAATTCTGGTATTAACATAGAAGCCAATATTTCTCAAGCTTTAGCTTCAACATATAATGTGTCAAATGTGCTTGTACCAACTTTCTTTGATGGTTCAATTACAGCCTCTGGTGATATAAGTTCAAGCGGGGCGGAATCTACATTTGGTGAAACACTCAAGGTAGTTGGAGAAGACCCAAGACTTAAGCTCTATGCAGACGCCGGAGACCATCCAGGATTTGAATTATATGATGGTACTACAAGAAAGTGGATAATATATAATGACCCGGATGATAGCCATAATCTTAATATTAAAGATGATGGCGATGACAGAGTCTCAATAACACAAGCCGGAAAAGTTGGTATAGGAAAAACTGCTCCAACAAAAGAGTTAGAAGTCGTAGGTGATATAAGTGCAAGTGGGGAATTTTATGGTAATAATATAGGTGAAGTATACGATAATCATATATATTTAACCCCGGCAGACTTTTATGCTTCAAATAGATATGATTATAGTAGAGATGGTAAAGGGTTTATAGACGATGATGGGGCTAATCTTGAAGATGCTAGTAGAGATAAATATTATGCTATGAAAGTAATACCAAAAGGTTATAAAGCTACTCATGCATATGTACATTCAAACAACCCAGCCGGTGATACTTACGATGTCTTTTCAAGTAGTTATGACGTAACTACTGCAGCTGACGCAATTGGATCTCATCCTAACACAAACACAGTAGCAACTTTCTCAAATGATATAACTGGAGGCGGTGGTATATATGCTATTGTTAGTTACGTTCCTAGCGCTGCAAATAAAAAACTTTACGGGGGATACATATTGTTAGCTAAGGCTTAATTTTAATTAATAATGATGATATTTATATATGGCAACAGAGTTCGATAAATTAGTAAAATGGGAAGCAGCCGATTTCAAATGGGAAGAGGCTAAAGGTGACTCTCCTTATATAGATCATACTGGAAAGGAATACTATACTTGGGAAGATGCCTTTTTAGTAATAGAAATCGGAACAACTGTTGAAGGTGGTTCTAGTAATATAGCTGATGTATTAGAAACATTACCTAAAGAAAAGAAAAAGCGATGCATAAAGTTGGTTATGCATTATAGGGGTATTAAAGTTTACGATGAAAAGAAATGTATAAAGAATATTAAAACTTATGCAAAAGATGTAAAAATAATAGCAGAGGATATAAAATCGAAAATAACAATAAAAATATAGAAACCCAAAAAAGAAAGCATTCTAAAGGCTTGGGTGATACCATAGAAAAGATTACAGAAGCAACTGGAATTAAAATGGCAGTTAAAAAAATAGTTGGTGAAGATTGTGGGTGTGATGAAAGAAAGGAAAAACTAAATAACATATTCCCCTATGGAAGTAAGGAAGAAGATTATGGCATATAAATTATACACAGATAAACTAGAAAACTTTGAAGCTAATATAAAATTAGAAGGTGCTTCCATTAAGAAAGCTAAAGCAAGATTAATTGTAGAATCGAATGATTTTGATTTAATGTTTCATGGAAAAATAAATGAATCTGGAAAAGTAAATATTCCCGTAAAAAGATTAAAGGGTTTAATAGAGGAAAATACAAAGGGAACTATTAAATTAGAAGTAATTGCTGAGGACACTTATTTTGTCCCATGGGAAAGTAATTTTGAAGTAGAAGCAAGTAAAAAAGTAACAGTAGAAGTAAAATCTCAAACTAAACCTCTTATATCTGAAAAGAAATCATCGGTAGAAATAATTTCTCAAAAGAAACCTACAATATCTGAAAGAGAACACGTTATCAATTTAATGAAGATGTTGATAAAAGAAAAAATAGATCTAAAAAATCTAAAAATAAAAAGAAACAAATTAAACAATATAGTTGCAGAATATATACAAAAAAATCCTATAAGCAAAAAGCAAAAACCAGCTATTATAGAAAAGGTAGTTAAAGTTTTACAAAAACGAAAATAGGAGAATAGGTTATGGCATTGCCAGATTTATCAGGCTCTAATATATCTTCTACATTTAATAGAATATTAACTGTAGATAAAACTGGTTCCATCTTTGATGGGACTGGTAGTAGACAGCCAATTTCTTTTGACTTCGATAATAATAATTTAACTGTATCAGGTTCAGTTATTGCACAAACATATGTAGTAAGTGAAAGCGTCATAGACGTTTCATCTGGTTCAACTATTTTTGGAAACTCCTCTGATGATACCCACAAATTCAATGGGTCTATAACAGCCTCAGGAGATATAAGCGCAAGTGGCGGAATAACCGCAAGCGCAATGTATACAGATGTTTTACAATTACCAGAAGGCGGTACAATATTTTTTGATGATGATGGAAATACTGGGAATAGAATTACTTGTAACGGAAACCCCGAAGACATTAAAATATATACAGATAGAAATCTATATTTACAACCAGATTCAAATGTATATATATTAACTTCTGAAGGTGGAGGTGGAAATATAGCTGCTTTTAAGGGTAACGCCGTAGGGAATCATAGTATGATAATGTCTGGTACTATAACTTGCTCTGGTGATATAAGTTCAAGTGGATATTTAGATGCAGCCGGTCCATTATATTTGAGTGGAAGAAGTACAGTACGTAAAAATAGTAATACTTTAGAATTTGGAAATAATGCTCTATGGAGCAAAATACAAATAGGTAATTCAGCTACTACTCATCAAGTCCCAATATATGGTAACATAACAGCTTCAGGTAATATAAGCGCAAGTGGCGAAGATCATTTTATTGGTGGCAATATAACAGTAGGAGATGCTGTTGACGATGATTCATTTGTAACAATTTATGGAAAATTAAAAGTAATAGGTTCAGAAGTAGAAATAGGTGGAGGAACAATAACTGCTTCTGGTGAGATAAGTGCAAGTGGGGGAATAACATGTTCAACTCTTATTTCTGAAACTGGATCATTCAATCATTTAATAACTGATGGTGATACAATTGAATTCAGAAACTCTAGCACTGGGGCTAAAGAAGGAACGCTAAACTTTGATACTACAGGGGGGCTTGCTGTAAAAGATGCAGCTGGTGATTTTACAAAATTGAAAGTCGATTACGTTACAGCTATTACTTCAATGGTAGCAGATGGTAACTTAGAAATAACTGGTCCAGCAACTGCTTCTATTATAAGTGCAAGTGATCATTTTTATGGTAACTTAACTAATGATGCCACAGCGGGTTTAACTCTCGCAGCTAAACATGACATTACTCTAAAAGCAATAGATGAAACCGTGAATTTTTCTAATGGGCTAACAACTCCTATAGTTTTTAATTTAGATGCTACTCCAAAAGTAGATGTTCTTGGAACTTTTGAATTATCTTCTTCTTTAGCTCGAAATTATTTTCATGGGCATATTGGTATTAAAGGACCAGATCAAAACTACGTTCACACATTGGGAATTGGTCAGGGGTATAGAACTTCCCTTTGGATACCGTCATCTGATTGCAAAACAACAGCTCCCATTTTTGAAGCATTCGGATCAGATTTTTCTTTAAAACCTGCAAAAAATCTAGAGGTTTTTCATAAGTTTGTAATACCTCACGGTTATAGGATAGAGGGAGCTATGTGCATAACAGGACTTGCTTCTGAAAGTTGGACTATTTCTGCTGGGAGAGGTTTATGCAATCTCACCGCTGTAACAGAAAGTAATTCGTCTGCACCTTGTGGTGGAGCTTTAGATGATGAAGCTGGTTATGTAAATATTGCTCAAGACCTGTCTGCATTTGCAAGCGATCTGACTGGTAGCGAGGGTAATATGTGTGGAGTCCAAACACCCGTAAAATCTGGTAGAACCTTTTACGGTTTTTATTTCGTATTAGGAAGGATGTAATGATATTTATATAATATGATAAGATTAAAAGACATATTAAACGAGGGAGTATATGATCCTGGTATTTTTAAAGCCGTATTCACTGCTGGAGGACCTGGTAGTGGAAAATCCTATACAGCTTCTACACTATTTGGAATGCCTGAAAGAATGCCATTCGTTTCAGCAAAAGGTTTAAAAGGTGTAAACTCTGATTCTGCTTTTGAAACATATTTAGATAAAGCCGGTTTATCTCATGATATAAAATCTTTAAAAGCAGATGACTATGTTAAAGCTATGGACTTAAGAAAACAAGCAAAACGTGTAACGGTAAAAAGAATGCATGGTTATATAAATGGAAAGCTTGGTTTATTAATAGATGGTACTGGTAAAGATTATGGTAAAATAGCTAATATGAAAGTAAATTTACAAATACACGGCTACGATTGTTATATGGTATTTGTAAATACAACTTTAGAAGTAGCAATAGAAAGAAATGATAAAAGGGCTAGAAAAGTACCTTTGGATATATTGAAACAAGGTTGGCATGCTGTACAAGATAATTTGGGTAGATTTCAAAGTCTATTTGGTGCAGGTAATATGTTAATTGTAGATAATTCTACCTACAAAGAATTTCCTTCTGTTGTAAAAAAAGCAGCAACTAAATTTGTTAATAAACGAATAACCAACCCAATTGCCAAGCGCTGGATAAAAGCTGAATTGGAATTGAAGAAGAAGATATGAAATTAGCAAGTTGGTTAGCAAATAATATAATATCACAAGATAATGATACTGTAAAAAAGTTCATTGAAACTGGAAGGGTTTCTAAAGCTATTTATGAAGCAAATGTAAATTCTTCAACTGGTGCAGAAGTTGATGATGGTCCAACCACCTGGTTTAAAACTAATTCAAGCTATAAAAATAAAAATAAAAAACTTGCAAATACTTTGGGTATGCAAGTAGTAGATTATTTACTAGGTTCTGGTGAACCAAATGCTGGTAGGAAAAATGATAATATACCTTCATATTACCCAGCAGGAGTTCCCGGTGAAACCACGTCTACTAATAAAGATTATAAGCAAAGTAAAGCCTATTCCTTATGGAAGAAAAGAGTAAAAGATATTGCTTTAGTTGTTGGATATGAATTTCTAGATTTTCTAGATAAAAAAGATATACCTGCAAAATCCCCAGCTGGTGAAAAAATAAAAGAGCCTCTAACAGAAGCTGTAAAAAATAAATACGCATTCAAAGCTATATTTTTAGCAGGAGGACCAGGCTCAGGAAAATCTACTGTTATAGATAAACTATTTGGTATACCTCCAAAGGGAAAAATAAAACAGAATTTAACTAGAGCAGGTTTAAAAGTTGTAAATTCAGATCAAGCTTATGAATATTTAAAAGCAAAACATAAAATACCACCAAGAGATGAAGATCTAACTAAAGATCAGCAAAGAACTCAAGGTAAACTTATGGCAAGGTCTGTAAAAATTGCTAAGAAACAATTATCTATGTATTTAGAAAGTAAAATAGGTATAATAATAGATGGAACAGGAGCTTCATCTAATGTCATGAAGAAAAAGAAAACAATGATAGAAGATTTGGGTTATGATACTTATATGATATTTGTTTCTACTACATTAGAAACTGCAATGGAAAGAAATAGGAATAGACCCGAAAGAAGTTTGCATGACAAAATTGTAGAAAGAAGCTGGAAACAAGTTATGGATAACTTAAGACTTTACAAATCACTGTTTGGTTCTAACTTTGTTGAAGTATCTACAGAAGGAAAGCAAACAGACTCTTTACCATCTGGAGTCCAATCGGGTATAAGTAAGTTTTTAAATAAAGCACCAAAAAATTCAATAGCTGTTAAATGGTTAAAACATGCAAGGGAGTTGTTATAATGAAAAAAGGTATAGATGAATCAAAAGTACAAAGGATGAGAAACTTGGTATCAGGTGATTATTCAAAAAGAGTAAATATAGGAAGCGGCTATACAACTAAACGGGTAAAACGAGTAGAAGGAGATGTTTGGGAAGAAAAAGGAAAAACTTGGACTATTAAAAATGGTCTTAAACAAACTGTAAATAATCTGGATGAAATACGAAAGAAAAATGCAATACCATTATGTTGCCCATCGTGCGAAAAGAAAATGAAGTGGTTTGATACTCATGCATATAGAATGTTCAACTTCTGTTCTAACTGCCTATCTGTATTTGAAACGAATATTAAAAAGAATGGTAAAGAAGCATGGAATAGTTATAAAAAAGAAGTACAAGACAAGAATTTCAAATCCTGGTTAGAAGAACGAGTAGAAGAATTTAAAGATTTTATAAGTCAAAGGCATTCTAAAACTATGATATCAGAAGCTGGAGATATCGAAGATTGGGGCGATGGTCAAAGTGATAGTGAATTAAAAACTATATTTGAAAAGCAAATAAGCGAAATACGGGAAAGAAGAAATGAAAAATCTAAAAGCTAAAATAAGAGAAATTCTAAAAGAAGAATTAACAAGAATAAAAGAATCTTCTATGTCAAGAGGTTTTTCAACAGCTGTTGAAACGTATCAGAGCGTTCAATTAAAACAGCAGAAATTACAAAAAGCCTTTATAGTAGAAAAAGACCCTTCTAAGAGGGAAAAGATAAAACAAGCTTTGTTAAAAATACATAAGCTTGTTAAAAAAGCAGAAGAGGATTTTAATAAAGCCTTGATGCAAGAACCAGTAGATTTGGATGAAAAATTAGTATTTTATTTCGATAAGAAAAAAGACAAAATTATGAGATTCGATACTGATAGATCCAAAAACAAAAAACTAAGAAAGTAAAAAGGAGACAAATAGTTATGGGAGTATTAAAGAAAATATTTTCTGCGGGAGCTAGTCAATTAGTTGATTCAGTAGGAGGAGTTATCGATAACTTGGTAACTACTGATGATGAAAGAATGGCAGCCAAAGCAAAATTAAAACAAATAGTACTTGATCACGAAGCAAAAATGGAACAAAATATCACTGACAGATGGTCGGCTGATATGAATTCAGATTCTTGGTTATCAAAAAATGTAAGACCATTAGTTTTAATATTTTTAGTAGTATGCACAATGTTAATGATATTTATAGATGCAGGAACAATTGCATTTACAGTTGAGGAGAAATGGACAGATCTATTACAACTTGTATTAATTACAGTAATTGGTGCTTACTTTGGAGGTCGCTCTTTCGAAAAACGCAAAAAATAAGTTATGTCAAAAAATCTGAAACAAATAATAGCCGCAGAGTATTCTAAGTGTGCAAAAGACCCGATACACTTTATGAGAAAGTATGGGTATATTCAACATCCTACTCGTGGTAAAATTTTATTTGATCTATACCAATTCCAGGAGAGATCTTTAGAAGAAATATCTAAGCATGATTATAGTATAATTTTAAAATCTAGACAGTTAGGTATTTCAACTCTAACTGCTGGGTATGCATTATGGAATATGATATTTAATGAAGACTTTAATGTATTAGTAATTGCAACAAAACAAGAAGTAGCAAAAAACCTAGTAACAAAGGTTAGAATAATGCATCAATACCTACCTTCATGGTTAAAAAGTAAAGTAGTAGAAGATAATAAGTTATCTTTGAGATTGACAAATGGGTCGCAAATAAAAGCAGTGTCTGCTGCTGGTGATGCAGGTCGTTCTGAAGCGCTATCATTATTAGTAATAGATGAAGCTGCCTTTATCGATAAAATAGATGAGATATGGGCTTCGGCTCAACAAACTCTAGCAACTGGTGGTAAAGCTATAGTTTTATCTACACCAAATGGCATGGGAAACTTTTTTCATAAGCAATGGGTAAAAGCTGAAAATGGTGAAAACAAGTTTAATACTATTAGATTGCATTGGACAGTTCATCCTGAACGAGATAAAGCTTGGAGAGAAGAACAAGATAATCTTTTGGGTCCTCAAATGGCAGCCCAAGAATGCGACTGCGATTTCCTATCTTCAGGAAATTCAGTTATTTCCGGAGAACTCCTACAATGGTATAAAGATACTATGTGCCAAGAACCAGTAGAACAACGTGGACCAAATAGCGAATATTGGGTTTGGGAATACCCAGACTATTCTAGAGATTACATGGTTGTAGCCGATGTTGCTCGGGGGGACGGAGCAGACTTTTCATCTTTTCAAGTAATAGACGTTGAAACTGTAACACAAGTAGCAGAGTATAAAGGACAACCTGGAACCAAGGAATTTGGAAATACATTAGTTAATGTAGCAACAGAATATAATGAAGCTTTACTAGTTGTAGAAAATGCAAATGTTGGTTGGGCAGCATTACAACCAGCAATAGATAGAAATTATAGAAACTTATATTACACATATAAACATGATGGTGTAACAGATGCAGCAGTCCAACTTACAAAAGGATATGATCTAAAAGACAAGTCTCAAATGACTCCTGGTTTTACAACATCGCAGCGAACAAGACCTCTTTTGGTCTCGAAACTTGATATTTATTTTAGAGAAAAGTCTTGTGTCGTAAAGTCTAAAAGATTAATAGATGAGCTTTTAGTTTTTATATGGAATGGAAACAGACCAGAGGCACAAAGAGGTTATAATGATGACCTTGTGATGGCTTTTGCAATATCTTTGTTTGTTAGAGATCATGCATTGAAACTTAGAAATGAAGGTATTGAATTAAATAGATTAGCATTAGATAATTTTAACAAGTCTAGTGCAATATACAATAATAGTCAAAATCACGATTCCTGGACTATGAATACAGGAAAAGAAGATGAAGACTTAACTTGGCTTATATAAAGGGATGTAAAATAAAATGGCAAATAATACATTTTTCAACAGACTAAGAGGGTTATTTTCACAGAACGCTATAATTCGAAGAATTGGCGACAATGAACTAAAGGTTATAGATATTAACAAAACACAAGCCCGAGAAAAACTAAGTACTAATAGATTAGTAGATAGGTTTAGTAAACTCCATTCGACAATGGGAGCAATCAATCCTGCAAATGATCCTAATTTCCATACGCTAAAAATGCAATTATATGGTGACTATGAAATAATGGATGAGGACTCTATTATTTCAGCAGCTCTAGATATATATGCGGATGAATCTACATTGAGAGATGAGTTTGGATCTGTTCTAAAAATCAATAGTAAAAATGAAGAAATAAAAAAAATATTACACAATCTTTTTTATGATATCATAAATATAGAATTTAATTTATGGCCATGGATAAGAAACATGTGTAAGTATGGCGACTTTTATTTAAAACTAGATATAGCAGAAAAGCTTGGAATTATTGGAGTTATACCTATTTCTGGTTATGAGATGTATAGAGAAGAAGGGTTCGACCCTGCACAACCCGAATTGGTAAAATTTGTCCAAGATCCTTCAATGGGTGGAAATTCTGGCTATGGTAAAAGTTCTACAATGAAATTAGAATTTGATAATTATGAAATAGCCCACTTCAGATTATTATCAGATACAAACTTTTTACCTTATGGAAAATCAATGGTCGAAGCTGCAAGAAAAGTTTGGAAACAATTAACTTTAATGGAAGATGCAATGATGATTCATAGAATTATGCGTGCACCAGAGAAAAGAGTATTTAAAGTTGATATAGGAAATATACCACCAGCAGAAGTAGATACTTATATGCAAAGAGTTATTAACAAATCTAAAAAAGTACCATTCGTTGATCAGAATACTGGGCAATATGACTTAAAGTATAATATGAATAACATGATGGAGGATTTTTATCTACCAGTAAGAGGTGGTCAAACTGGAACAGAGATAGATACACTTTCGGGTATGGAATGGACGGGTATCGATGATGTTAATTACTTGAAAGAAAGAATGTTTGCTGCATTAAAAATACCTAAAGCCTTCATTGGGTATGAAGAAGGTGTCGAAGGAAAAGCTACACTAGCAGCACAAGACGTTAGGTTTGCTAGAACAATAGAAAGAATACAAAGAATAGTTGTATCTGAGCTTACTAAAATTGCAATAGTACATTTATATTCACAAGGGTACAATAATGAAGACCTAGCAGACTTTTCATTAGAACTAAACAATCCTTCTAATATATATCAGCAAGAACAAATAGAACTTTGGAATAGTAAAGTCACATTAGCTAGAGATATGAAAGAAGGACAGATGCTATCTGAAGATTGGGTTTACAAAAACATATTTGATCTAAGCGATACTGAAATAGAAAAAGAAAAAGTCAGAGTAATTGCAGATGCTAAAGAGAGATTTAGAAAAATGCAATTAGAACAAGAAGGTAATGATCCAGCAAAATCTGGTGAAGCACTTGGTACACCTCATACTCTAGCAGTAGTAGATCCTGAAAAAGACGAAATGGAACCTGCATCTGCATTTGGAGTTGATGCTGGTAGACCAAAAGATGGTGCAAAACCAGGAACTCAAGATTCAGCAATGGGAAGAGACCCACTAGGTACTGAGATTAGAAGTAGAGAGTCAAAATTAAAAACTACAACTAACAGAAGACTTTCTAAAGAATCTAATATGGCAATAGCAAAGAAGCTTTTGAAAAAGAGTAAAAACCTTTCTATATTAAACGAAAACAGTCTATTAGATGATAAGATTTAACTATAAGTTGATATTTATAAAAAACAGGTAGAATAAAGATGAAGAAAATTAATAAACATTCTAAATATAAAAACACTGGAGTATTGTTTGAATTGTTGGTAAGACAAATAACAAATGATACTTTGAATAGTGTAAAAAAATCTCCGGCAACAAAGATACTAGAAGCATTCTTTAATAAGAGAACTACTATTAGAAAAGAAATGCATTTATATCATACTTTACAAAACCAAAAGTTTGAGACTGAAGCTAAGGCGAATAGATTTATAGATGCAGTGATTAAAGAATATAGAAAAATCAATAAAACTTCATTGAGAACTGAAAAGTACAATTTAATAAAAGAAATCAAAAAGAATTATAGCTTAGAAAATTTCTTTAAAACCAAAATTTCTAATTATAGAATGAATGCTTCTATTTCTAAAACTCTAGATACTGACTATAATCAACCCGCTGATAAAGTACGCTCTAGGTATACTATAATAGAAAATATAACTGGTAAGAAAGTTACAAAAAATACAGTTGAAGCTGACGTTTTAAAGGAATATAAGAAAACTGATAAAGATTTGAGAATTTTGTCCTATAAAATTCTATTAGAAAAATTTAATTCTAAATATGGAAACTTAAGTGTTGGTCAAAGAAAGTTGCTAAGAGAATATATAAACAATGTATCTAATACAGAAAAGTTGAAAAAATATTCTCATGGTGAAATAGATAAATTGAATATCGTATTATCTAAACTGGGATCTAGAGTAAAAAGTAAAATTGTCGGTATAAAAATAAACGAAGTTGTATCCCAATTGGATAAGATAAAATCTGAAAAGAAGATAAAGGATATACACTTGGTATCTTTGCTACGTTCATACGACTTAATACGAGAGATTAAAAATGTCTCTAAATAAAAGGATAGACAAGTTAGTAGAAGAATTGGAAGAAGAGTTAGACGAAGCTAATGTAACTTCAGATGGTGGTGGAGAATATAATACACCAAAGGCTTTTAGTAAGAGTGGTGAGGAAGATGAAAATAATAATGCAGAAGTAGTAGGGTATAAGAAAGTGAAAAAGATAAAGAAAGAATCTAAATTTATGACGTTGGCAAAGGAATCACTTTTGTCAGAGATTAGATATAAAGATTATAAGAATGATGAATCTGCATCGTCGAAACAAAAAGTTAATAGAGCTATTAGAGAAATAAACAGTAAGCTCTATAGAATAGAAGGTATTATCAATCAAAATATAAAGTTAAAATCTGAAACGGGAGTAGATCAAACCAAGTATTGGAAATCTACTAGAAGTAATCTTCAAAAGATATCTGAAAAGATGCAAAGAATATCAGAAAGATTAAGAAGATTTTAATGAAAAAGAAAAAAGTAATACTAAAAGAAAAACTAGAAAAAGAAGATCTAGTTCAAATTCGAAAAATAATTCGTTCAGAAATTGCTGAATTGTTTTTTGACTTATATAGAAAACGAACAGTTTGGAGTAAACAATGAAGCAAATTTTAATAGATACAATCCCATTTGAAGTAAGCCCAGAATTGATAAGAGAATCTGAAGAAAAGAATAGCGGTAGAGTAATTGTAACTGGAGTTTTACAAAGATCTGGTGCAAAAAACCAAAATGGTAGAGTATATCCAAAAGAAATCTTAATGCGTGAAGCTGAAAGATATGCAAAAACTGAAATATCAGAAAGACGAGCATTAGGAGAACTAGATCACCCAGAATCATCTGTTGTAAATTTACAAAATGCTTCTCACAACGTTCAAAAGATTTGGTGGAAAGAAAATGATTTAATGGGAAGAGTAGAAATATTAAGTACACCATCTGGAAATATATTAAAAGAATTATTAAAAGCAAATATTAAATTAGGAATTTCATCAAGAGGAATGGGTTCGGTAAAACAATTATCGGAAGATGGAACCATGGAAGTACAAAACGATTTTGAATTAGTTTGCTGGGACTTTGTTTCAAATCCCTCAACTCATGGAGCTTTTATGAGACCTATGAATGAATCTGTTACACAAAAAAAGAAAATAACGAAATACGACAAGGTAAACTCTATAATAAATGAAATACTTTGCGATTTAACATGTAAATGTTCTTTACCAAGAAGGAGAAAATAATGAAACTAAGAAAATTAGTAAAAGAAAACGAAGAAGCCCAAGCTCAGAAATTAACAAGAGAACAAAAGAGGGATATAATATCTGCTGTTTCTAAATTTAATGAGTATGGAAAATCTGTATACAGAGAATCTGATATAAGAGAATTAGTTGAAACCTTAAAGGAGTTATCTAATAATGCTTCTCAATTAGCAGTAAATGAAGCTGGTGACTGGTTTGACTCAATTTCTGTAAAAAGAGATATGAAAGAAGTAAACTCAGCAGTAGAAACTTTTTCTAAAACTGCAAATGAAATTTCTACACTACAACAACGACTGGAATCTGTATTTGAAGACATAGGTCACAAACTTGGTAAATATTATGAAATCTCAGAGGCCGTTGATCATATTGATGATAAAGAAGCTGATACAAAATTTAAAGATTTAAAGGACAAAGATATTGATAACGATGGCGATACAGACGATTCAGATGAATACTTACATCACAAGTTAGGTACAACTGCAAAAAAGACTGAAGGGGTTAAACTTGGTTCGTTAGTAAAAGAGGGTTTTGCAACTTGGAAAATGCAATTTGTTAAGATGAATTTATCAGGAGTACAATTAGACCCAAAGAAAGTTTATACAGTTAAAGCTCGTTCAACAGTTGAAGCAATTAAGAAAGCTTCAAAAGCTGCTGGCTTATCTGGTAATGATTGGATGGCAACTCAAACTCATAAACTAGAAAAAGTATAAGGAGTATTAAAAGTGAACTCGAAAATAGTAAAAAAAATAATTAAAGAGGAATTACAAAAACTTCTTATAATAGAAAAATTTCAATCTAGGAAATTGTCCAATCTATATAATTTAGTTAATTCCTCAAATTGGAATCCTGGAAAACGAATCTTTCACAAGATGGCTCAAGCTAAAAAGTTTGATTGGGCAAACGTTCCAGACCAAGCAGTTGAACAATCTTCATCTGGTAATTCTGGCAATAATGTATTAAATATATTTATTGTAACAAAAGAAAAAAGAAATACTAGAGACAAGGATTGGCATGGTACAGTTTATCCAGGTTTACTTGGTATGACAATGGGAAAGAAAGTTTTAGCTATGAATGCAACAATAGCTGATACAAGAGGAGAAAGAGCTGGAGCTGGATATCAAACGAAAGGTATTCATAATTTCAAAGCTTTTAATGAATTTGCAGATACAGTTTTTCAAATCGATATTGGGTTAATTCCATCATCTGCTGATATTCAAAATAAAAGAGCTGAAGCAAAAAAAGGTGCTACTGCTTTAATGAGTGCAAGAGATACATTACGTTCGAATAAACAAAGATACGAAGCTGCTTTAACTATGAAAGCTGGAGAAGGAGGTTGGAAATCAGCAAGAGATATGGCTAAAAGAGCAACTGACGCTTTAACAAAAGCAGTTGGAAATCATACAGCAATGTTATCTAAAGGGATGTATATGACTACATGGTCAAATGAATATGCAGCAGCTTCTGATTTATACAATCAAATAATGAGACATTTTTTAGATTTTCAAGAAGCAAACAAATCTGCTATGAAAATAAAAGATGAAAGAGGAAAAGGATATCAACACGATAGAATGTCAACGGCTTTAAAAAAGATGAAAGACGAATTTAGGGCTTTTACTTCAAAATTAAAAGATTTAGCAAAAGTAAAACCGCAACCTATAGAAGGTAGGTCTTGGTAGAAACAAAGGGAAAAACAAAATGAAAAAATTTAATATCCAAGAATGGAAAAAACAAAACAAAAAATTCATAGTTAATGAAAATGATACAATGGACTTAGTAACAGAAGCAAATGCTGATAATAATTATTTCAAATCTGATACTATAAGACCAAAGGGGCCTATATTCTTTTGGGATGGAGACGATGACGAAGTAGGAATAACAGTCAAAGCTCCTTACAAATATAATAAGTCAGAAACTAATTTTGCACCTGAAAATTTAATAAAAATTTGGAACAAAGGAAAAGATTACAAATCAGCAGGTGGAACTTTAAAAGCTGGTCAGAAATTCAAATGGATGGGTAAATATTGGGAAGGACAAGGCTATGACGATTATGAAATATACCCAGATAACCCTATTTTAAAGCACTTTGTAAAAGCTTAAAAATAAAATAATCATCGCTCTCACTAAAAAGTTGGCTTATTCTTTGGATAAGTCAATTTTTTTTGTTATATTTAGTACAAATAGAATTACTAATTAAAAATGAAATTATATGGCAAAATTTACACCCAGAGATAGATCTGGAAAACCAATCAAAAATTATAGAAAAAGACATGACTTTATAATACCAGGAATCCCATCTGGAGTTAAAGTCCCTGGAACCACCACTGGTGACTTAGAGAAATCATTAAAGATACTTAAACGTCAAGTAAAAGACATCGGAGTTTTCGAAGAACTTAGAGACAGAAGAGAATTTGAAAAGAAGTCTGCTAAGAAACGAAAGCAAATGAATCGTGCAATACGTTCACAACAAAAGATGAGAAGAATGGAAAAGATGAATGAAAAAGAATGTTGGACGTTTATTATTGACGGGAAAGCTCGGTAAAACCTATCAGAATCAACTAATTTAGGTAATATTAATCTATATTGCCTAAATTGTTGTGGAAAAAATCTACTTTTAATATATTTCTATATATTTATATTTGAAAAAATAACATACACAAAATGCGTTATCATCTATATAATGCAGTATGTATTATAAACAACTCTATTAAGGATCCTAATATCCTTACTTCCAAATTAACATATTAAAGGAGAAGAATAATGTCAAAAGACTTATTAAAAGAAGCGATTGCTGATGCGAAAGCGGTTAGAGAAACTGCAATAGCAAATGCAAAATTAGCTTTAGAAGAAGCTTTTACTCCAAAACTACAATCTATGTTATCTGCAAAGATTCAAGAAGAGGAAGAATTAGAAGAAACAGAATTAGCTGATGAAGACGTTGATGCAAATGCAGATGAAACTGCAGTTGCTGATGACTCAACAGCTGGTGATGTTCCAGATGATTCTACAGAAGTAGGTGTTCAAAATGATGACACTGAAGATACTGGCTCTGATGAACCACAAGCAGAAACATACGAAGAAGGTGAAGAAGTAGAAGAAGGTGAAGAAGTTGAAGAAAGTGAAGAAGAAGTAACTGAATCAGAAGAAGAAGTTACTGAAGACGACGCTGAACTTGATGAAATCATCAAAGAATTGGAAGGTGAAGATGAAACCAACGAAGAAGAAGAACTTGAAGAATCTGAAGAAGAAGAAATATCTGAATCTGAGGAAGAAGAAGTAAACGAAGAAGAAGAAGTTGAGGAAAATCTTGATCTTGAAGAGGTTATTAAAGCATTACAAGAGGAAGAAGGTGAAGAAGTAGCAGAAGAGGAAGAAAGCGAACTTGAAGAAGCGTATAAGACTATTAGATCTTTAAAAGCAACTATCAATGAAGTTAACTTACTTAATGCAAAACTATTATTTTCTAACAAATTGTTCCGCAATAATAACTTAAAAGAATCGCAAAAAATGAAAGTAATAGAAACTTTCGATAGAGCTAACTCTGTAAGAGAAGTTAAATTAGTTTATTCTACTTTAGCTGAATCTTTCTCGAGTTATGTACCTAAAAAATCGAAAAACATTACTGAAGGCTTTGCATCTAAGAGTTCCAAATCTACAGCACCTAAAAAAGGTCGTATAGTAGAAGGAGCTGACTTTGCTAATAGAATGAAAAAATTAGCAGGTTTATTATAACAAGAATTATTAATTTTAGAAAATTAGGAGACTTAAAATGTCAAAACAAATTTCAAATTTATTAAATGAAGCTCAAAGTACTTTTCGTGCACAACGAAATGAAACTCGTGCTTTAGTTAATAAGTGGAACAAGACGGGTCTTTTAGAAGGTATCGATAAAGAATACGATAAGCATAATACTGCAATCCTTTTAGAAAATCAAGCTCGTCAACTGATCTCTGAAGCAAACGTAACTTCAACTACTTCAGCTGAAGAATGGAACGGGGTAGCTCTTCCATTAGTACGAAGAATCTTCGGAGAAATAAGCGCTAAAGAATTCGTTAGCGTTCAACCAATGAATCTACCATCAGGACTAGTATTCTGGTTAGATTTTAAATATGGTTCTGATGCAGGTGCTATTGCCGGTCAACCAATGAGATTCACTGATGGAACAGATATATTAGGTAATACATCTGAATCAAGCACACCAACAGGTGGTATTTATGGTAGAGGTAAAGCTGGATATTCTGGAAAGTATACACAAGCTGATACAGTAACAACTGCTCAAGCTACTGCATCTTGGGAAGACGTCGGATACGATGGTGCACTTTCTGCATCTGTAGCTGCTGGTACTGTACTTAAGATTACTTTAGCTTCAACTAACTATCCTACAGACTTTGATCCAGATATGGTAAAATCTGCAGTAATATCATCGTCAGCAGGGTCTACAAACGACTTTGATGGCAGTGATAACTTACAAGCATACAACTATACTTCAGGAACTAATTCTTACTTCTTTACAAGTAAAGCTGCTACTGGAGGTACTCCAGATACAACTAACACTATCTTCTTTACTAAAGCACCAGCTGATAATTTATCAAGAGGTGATTGGGAAGGAACTGCTGCATCTGATTCAACGGATCTTAACATTCCAGAAATCGATGTTGCTTTAAAGCAAGAGGCTTTAGTTGCTAAGACTAGAAAGTTAAAAGTAGTCTGGACTCCAGAATTTGCTCAAGATTTAAACGCTTACCATTCAATTGATGCTGAAGCTGAATTAACTTCAATGCTTTCAGAATACATTGGAATGGAAATCGATATGGAAATCTTGGAATTGGTATCTGATGCTGCATTGCATTCTGATGCTTGGGTAGCTGAAGTAGGTAAAACTGCAACAGCTGGTTCTGATACTTTAGGATCTGTTGCAAACCTTACTGCTTACACACAAGCAACTTGGTTCCAAACATTAGGTACTAAATTACAGAAAGTTTCTAACAAGATTCATGCTTCAACAATGAGAGGGGGTGCAAACTTTATCGTAGCTTCTCCAGATGTATGTACAATCTTAGAATCTTTAACTGGGTTCGGAGCTGATACTGATGGTTTACAAAACCAGTTCTCAATGGGTGTTAATAAAGTTGGTGCTATCAATAACCGATACACTGTTTATAAAAACCCTTACTGGCAAGATAACATCTTATTAATGGGATTCAGAGGAAGTCAATTCCTTGAAACTGGAGCAGTTTATGCACCGTATATTCCGTTAATCATGACTCCACTAGTTTATGATCCAAAGAACTTTACTCCAAGAAAAGGTGTAATGACAAGGTATGCTAAGAAAGTAGTAAGACCTGAGATCTATGGTAAGATCCACATCGGTCAATTAAATAAAATATAATTAATGAATGATTAATTTTATTTATAATTAAAAATTGACAAATATTTAAGAGCCTCTTTCATTAGGGGCTCTTTTTTGTGGTCTTTACTATAAGAATTTGATATTTATTACTGTAAAAATGTTATCAAAAATATAAAAGTGGAATTCAAATGGCAGCAGGTAGATATTCTTTCAATATAGAACAAGGTTCAACAACAGTATTCGATATAATCTGGAAAGATTCTAATTCAGCATATATAGACTTAGCTGATTGTGAAGCTGTAATGGATATAAGAACCAATTATAGTCAAAGTGGAGGTGACACTGTATTATCTTTAACTTCTAGTATAGGAGATACTTATTCAAAATCTTCTGGCTCAGCATTTTTAAGTTTATCTGGTAGTAATTTAACTACAAACTTAAATTCGGGTTCAATAGGAGTTTACATTGGTTATGATATAACAAAAACGTTAACTGCTGAAGATTATTTTTACGATTTAGAAATAACAAATACAGATGATGAACAAAGATGGCGATTAATAGAAGGTAAAATTAAAATCAAGAAACAAGTGACATCAGCAAACCCGCAAGATTAGGAGAATAAAAAATGGCAGATATAACAACAGCAGCATCGGTAATAACGGTAACGGCACAAGGACCAAAGGGTGATAGTTTAACTAACACAAGTGCTTCTTTTGCTTCTGTATCAGCAAGTGCTGGTTTGAGAGTAGTTGGAAAGGGGAAATTTATAGATGAAGGTATTTCAGAAGTAGCCTATTACACAGAAATACATGGTGGAGCAGTTACTATTGCTGGAGGAAGCTTATCATTAACAGGCGGTCATGTTTATGTATCTTCAAATGGCTATTTTGCTAGATCTGGTGATATAAACACTGGTATTAGATTTGATGGTAATGATGGGCAATTTCACTTAGCTTCAAATGGTTCTAATAAATTAACTGTTGATGGCAATAATGACATGATAAAATACGAAAGTAATATATCTATGTCATCACCATTCACAGCTTCATTCCATAGAATAGAAACTGAGACTATATCTGCAAGTACCGGTCAATTCGATGAAGGTACAATATACATAGGTTCAGCTTCTTTATCTCAAGGTGATGTATCAGCTGTAAAAGAAGGTAGATCACCATCTGGTTCGGGCGAATTTAAAGGCGATAGAATAATGGGTAAAGCTGATCCAACTACTTATATAGATTTTGGAGGAGCTAAAAGGAAAGCTGGAAAAGATGAAGGAACATTAGGTATCGTTTCTAAAGGTAGAGAAGTTTTACATGTTAAAAATGGAGATTTTGATTTTGGAGATGGTACAGGAACTAATGTAACATTAATGATTAATGGTGATGGTAGTTCTTTCTTGGGTTCTGGTTCATTTGAATGGACTGGTTCGGTCGGTCTTACTGATTGCCCAGTAACTATGTCAATGCCAACAGAATCTGGTGATGCATTAACGGTAACAGGTTCAACAGTATTTACAGGATCAATAATAAATACGGGTTCATTTGATATTACAGGGTCTATGACTATGTCAGGAGACTTTGATATTACGGGGTCTATGACTATGTCAGGAGACTTTGATATCACTGGTTCAATAATTCAAACTGGTTCTTTTGACATCACAGGTTCAATAACGGCTTCTGATGGTATAATTAATACAGGCTCATTTGATATCACTGGTTCAATCATACAAACCGGTTCTTTTGATATCACAGGGTCTATGACTATGTCTGGGGATTGGGATATCACTGGTTCTGTAACAATGTCAGATGGTGAATTAATAATAACTGGTTCACCCAATACATCATCCGATGGTACAAATTTTATTGCTGGTGAATGCGACCTTGATAGTGTCAATTTTGCATATACAAATAATGCATTTATAACTTCATCACTAACAGCATCAGTAGCTCTACACGGTTTAGGTAGAATATGTCATGTAAGAACAGGATCTGCTCCATCAATTGGTTATGGTTGGGCTTCTGGATTGCCAACTAATAATGGTGGTGCAACTACTGGTAATACAAATGGTGGTTTAGTTGCATTCCCACAACCAGGGCCTGCAAATCAATTAACTATAGTATTACCTGAAGCAGCTGTAGGAATGTCCTTTACTTTTAGAAACTCTCATTTATCTTGGTTCTATAGTTCTGTTAATTCTCCTGATCATAATAATACCAATTGGGCAGTTAAACCGCATAATAATAACAGGTTCGTTTTTAACGCAGCAGGAAATCCTGGTGTCAATGGTAAATTAATTAGAAATGCCTCGCAATCAGCACAGCATGGCGATTACGTTTGCATTTCAGCAATAGAATCTGCTTCTTACGGAGTCGGAGGAACTGCTGGACCTGTAACATCATCACTAGTTTGGAATATAAATACTCTTGTTGGTACCTGGGAGGATCAATTATAATTAAATTGATATTTATATATAGATAGAGGAAAAGAATATGGCAAAAGATATTTCAATATGGCCGGGGTCATCATCATTCGCACCAGGAGACACACCTTTTGGTTTATATGATAATGATGGAACCTTTCAACTAGAAGCAGAAAAAACTGCAACTTGGTGTACAAAGCGTTTGGGTTATCCAATAGTAGATATAGAATTACAAGCTCAAAGTTTATTTGCTTGTTTCGAAGAAGCAACAACTGAATATGGTGCCCAAGTAAATAGATTTAATATTAGAGAAAATTTAATTAATATAAAAGGTACAGCAACTGGCTCAAGCTATACTGGAAAGAATATTGAAAGCGGTTTAGATAATATTATAAAAATAACAAAACAATATGGGGCTGAAGCTGGTTCTGGTGGAGAAATTACTTGGTATACAGGTTCAGTAGCAGTTGTATCTGGTACACAAGTATATGATTTGAATGATTCAAGTGTAACATCTTATGAATCTGGAACACCGGGAACAGATGATATAGAAATAAAAAGAATATTTCATGAAAGAACGCCTCCTATACAAAGACTTTTTGATCCTTATGTAGGAACAGGGGCTGGATCTTCTCAAATGATGAATCAATTTGGCTGGGGAGGATATTCACCAGCAATAAACTATTTAGTAATGCCATTATATGACGATATGCTAAGAATGCAAGAAATTGAATTTAATGATTTAGTTAGAAAATCAGCATACACATTTGAATTGCAAAATAATAGAATAAGAATATTCCCTAGACCGTCTGACGCTTATACATTCTTTTTTCAATATATAAAAATATCTGATAGAGCCGGTACTTCAACCACTGGAGTAGTATCTGACTTTTCAAATGTAGCATACGATAACATAGAATATAAGTTTATAAATGATGCTGGTAAACAATGGATAAGAAAATACACCCTAGCTTTAACAAAAGAATTGCTAGGTTCTATAAGAGGAAAATATTCATCAGTCCCAATCCCTGGTGGGGATGTATCTGTAGATGGTGATACATTAAGAGGTGAAGGTGCTACAGAAAAAGAAGTATTAATTACACAGCTGAGAGAAGATTTAGAAGCAGCTTCAAGAAGAAATTCTATGGAAAGACAAAAGGAAGAAGCTGAATTCCAACAAGAACTAATTAATAAAGTACCACTTAATATTTATATAGGATAATTAAATGAGTTTATTTGGAGGAGATAGGGATGTATCTTTATTTAGGCACCTAAATAGAGAGTTGATTAATAATATTGTTGATACAAAAGTAGACATTATTAAGCATGCCATAAGAGATATAAAAGAAAATCTCTACGGTGAAGCTCTAGGTAAACAATACTTTACAAATGTTAGGGTTGGTTGCTTAATAGAACAAGGTTCAACAGAAGTAGTTGATACTGAATTTGGTCCAGATATAGAAAAACCCGTTACTTTTAAATTTTTAAGAGACGATATTAAAGATATAGCAAATCTAAAATTAGAAATGGGTGATTTATTATTTTGGGATAGTTCTTATTGGGAAATAGACAAGGTCTCATCAGGTAATCAATATTTTATGGGAAGAAATCCTTCTTCAAATTTCTCAAGCGATGAACATGGATGGAATCAAGCTATAATATGCGAAACGCATATGACTAGAAGAAGTAGATTATCAATAGACCAAACGAATACAGGATATGAAAAAGACTTATATTAATGGCAAACAGTAGAAAAAATCCAACAGCAAGACCAACAAAGTCTAAACTAGTAGATAGAAGCAAGCAAATCAAAAGAGATGATAAAGCTTCTATATATGAGCTTGGTTTATACGAGTTAGATTCTACTATAAAGTACTATTTAGATAATGTAATAATTCCTACTGTAAAAGATCACAATGATAGCCTACAACAATTACCTGTTATATATGGTTCACAAGAAAGATGGAAATCTGTACAAAAAACTAACTTTTACAGAGATGCAAAGGGTAAAATTCAATTACCAATAATGATGTATAGAAAAATGGGTATTGAAAAGAATAGAGATTTAGCAAGTAAAGTAGATCCAAATGCACCACTAGTTCAAAATATCAAAATGCGATATAGTATGAAAAATAAGTATGATAGATTTTCACTATTATATGGAAAAGATCCCGTTGAAGAGTATCATAGAGTAGTAGTTCCTGATTTTGTTAATATAACTTATGACTGCATTTTGTGGACAGAATTTATAACACAAATGAATCATATAATAGAAGCCATAAATTATGCAGAAGGTGCATACTGGGGAGATCCAAGTAAATTTAGCTTTAAAACAAAGATTGATACATTTTCACCAACAAGTGAAGTTAGTTCGGGAAAGGATAGAGCAATAAGATGTAGCTTCCAAATAGCTCTATCTGGTTTTATAATACCGCAAACTCTACAGAAGCAAATAAATAGTCAACAAACAAAAACAATATCGGCAGCAAAACTTACAATGGGTTCAGAAAGAATTGTTTCCGATATAAATAATACAAACCTAAATGATGAACCCCATAATAGATAGTTATAAGGAGAATTAAAATGTCTACAAATACACCAAATAAAGGAATCAAGTTTACAGAAGAAGAAATTAAAGGTCTAAGAGATGTTAGAGGTAAATTTACTGAAATATCTTATAAATTAGGCCAAATAGAAATACAAAAAGTAGCTTTAAAAGAAGAAAGAGAAAGATACTTAACTTTTTTTAAAGAAACACAAGATCAAGAAAAGAAAACTGCAAAGGAATTGATAGCCAAATATGGTAAAGGTACCATAGATATAGATTCTGGTGAATTTATTCCTGAAGCATAGCTTTTTCGAAATATTAATTGATATTTATATACGAGAGCAAAGTAACAATCAAGAGAAGTTTACTTGTATATTGAAATTAAATTAGGAGAATAATAATGGCAGAAAAAATAGTTAGCCCTGGTGTATTTACCCAGGAAAACGATTTATCATTTGTACCACAGGGTGTTGCCGAGATTGGTGCTGCATTAATTGGACCAACTGTAAAGGGACCAGCAGGTATACCAATTACAGTTAGCAATTTTTCAGAGTATCAAACAACATTCGGTACAACATTTAAAAGTGGAAGTGATACATATGAGTATTTCACTTCTCTAGCAGCAGAGCAATATTTACAAAACTCTGGGCAATTAACAGTAGTAAGAATATTATCAGGATCATATGGTCCAGCATCAGCATCTGCACCAAACACAGCAAACTTTGCAGGACAAGATGGAATACCAACATCAGAATCTTGGTCAGACAATACAGCAGCAGATCATTCGCAATCATTCCAGATTAAAACTAGAGCTGATGGTGCAATAATGAATTCAACTGGTTCACTAGGATCAGATGGTTTATTAGCAGAAGGAACACAAGATAACCTAAGATGGGAAATCTCAACTATTGATAAAAACACTGGTACATTTACATTAATGATAAGACGAGGAGATGATACTCACAATCAAAAAGTAGCATTAGAAACTTGGTCTGGTTTATCATTGGACCCGAAATCTAATAATTACATTAGAAAAGTAATTGGTGATCAATACTATACAGTTCAACAAGCTGGTACTTCAGATCCGTATTTACAATTAACTGGTGATTTTTCAAATAAGTCAAATTATATTTATATATCTGCAAATCAACTAACACCTGATTATTTAGATAATGCCGGGTCATACAATTCAGCTCTTACAAATGATATTGGAGAATATTCAGCATCATTACCAGCACCAGGAACTTCTGGTTCATTCGCAGCAGGTTCTGATGGAAAATTCGAAGCAGCAGCAAAATTCTTTGAAAACATAGCAGATAATAATGTACAAGGCTACAATCCAGGTGAAGACGCTTCTAAATATAGAGATGCTTTATATCTATTGAAAAATCAAGATGCTTATGATATCAATATGATTATGATGCCAGGTGTAACTCAAGAAAACGATTCAGCTATAACAACTCTTTGTAAAGAAGTTTGTGAAGCTAGAGGAGATTGTTTCTTCTTAGTTGACCCAGTAGTTCATGGGGGAGATACTCCAAAAGCAATTGCAACAGTAACTGGGAAATCGGAAGAATTAATAACATCTTATGGAGCTATGTACTGGCCATGGGTTAAGATCTTTGCAGCAAGGCTAGGTCAAAACGTTTGGGTTCCAGCATCAGTAGTAATGGGAGGAGTTATTGCATTTAATGATAAAGTAGCTGCAGAATGGTACGCACCAGCCGGTCTAAATAGAGGAGGGGTTGGAGCTGCAATTCAAGCACAAAGAGGTTTAACTCATGCTAACAGAGATGATTTATATGAAGCAAGAATTAACCCGCTAGCAACATTCCCTGGTCAAGGGGTTGTAGTTTGGGGACAGAAAACTCTTCAAAAAAGAGCAACTGCTTTAGATAGAGTAAATGTAAGACGATTATTAATTAATCTTAAGAAGTTTATTGCATCAACTACTAAGTATTTAGTATTTGAAAACAATACATCTCAAACAAGAAATAGATTCTTAAGTACAGTAAACCCTTATATGGAATCAGTCCAACAAAACCAAGGTCTATATGCTTTCAAAGTTATTATGGATGAATCTAATAATACTCCAGACTTAATTGATAGAAATATCATGAAGGGGGAAATATTTATTCAACCAGCAAAAGCTGCAGAATTCATAGTAGTAGACTTTAATATTATGCCTACCGGAGCAACTTTCGGAGAATAATGATATTTATATTAAAGAAATAATAAAGAGGAGAATTAAATGGCTAATTTAGTAGACCCAAATGAGATGATGTTCCAAGCCTTTCAACCAAAGGTAGCAAATAGGTATGTATTATATCTAGATGGTGTTCCTTCTTTCTTAATAAAGAAAGCAGCAAGACCTTCTGTTAAATTTAATACTATTCCTATGGACCACATGAATACTCAAAGAAAGATACAAGGTAAAGCAACTTGGGATGATATCAGTTTAACATTATATGATCCAATAGTACCATCTGGAGCTCAAGCAGTAATGGAATGGGTAAGATTGGGATATGAATCAGTAACTGGTAGAGCAGGATATGCAGACTTTTACAAAAAAGAAATTGTTATCAATGTATTAGGTCCAGTAGGTGATAAAGTTGAAGAATGGACACTTAAAGGTGCTTTCCCAACTTCAGCAGGATTTGGAGATCTAGACTGGTCTTCTGATTCACCACTGGAAATAGCAGTAGGTATTGCATACGATTACGCAATCTTACAATACTAGGAGTATAAGATGTCAAAATATAGATTCATGACAGTTGTAACAAATACATCAGCAAGAATACCAGATGCACAAGCTTTTATGGTTTCCGGTTCTTCAGAAGCTGGCTTTGTTAACTTTGAAGAAGAGCTACCTTATGTAAGCGGAAGTTCAGCACCATCAGTAATTACTGGTGAAAAATTTACAGTTAATACTGGAACACCAAACGAATTTCTATTTGAAGTAAGAGGTGATCAATTTACATCGTCAAATGCAACTACACACATTATCGTATTTAGATAAAAACAAAAACAAGAAATAGAAGAAGACTCATACCCATGAGTCTTTTTCTGCTTTCTTCATATTTATATTATATGAAGAATTAACGTTATAAAATTAAGGAAAGGTTATTATGAGTGAAAAACCACAGAGAATTTCGGACAAAAAATTAAAGGAACAATTACAACAAGAGATTAAACAAGAAAAAAATCAAAAAGTTGTTGTTGAAAACAATTTCCCTACGGAAATTATAGATTTACCATCAAAAGGTATACCCTATCCAGAAGATCATCCACTATCATCTGGTAAAATAGAAATGAAGTATATGACTGCTAAGGAAGAAGATATTTTAACTACTCAATCATACATTGTACAAGGAGTTGTTCTAGATAAATTATTCCAATCATTGATAGTATCTAATGGTGAAGGCGAAAAGGTCAAATACAATGACATTTTAGTTGGGGATAAAAATGCAATAATGGTTGCAGCAAGAGTATTGGGATATGGAAAAGAATATAAAGTAAATATTCCAGATCCTTATAATAACGACAAACCCCAAGAAACTCTTATTTTGTTAAATGAATTACAAGATAAACCTTTGCACGAGGAAATTACTAAATACCCCAATAATAACGAATTCGAATTTGAATTACCATTATCTAAAAAGAGATTAACTTTTAAGCTAATGACTCATGGTACAGAAAAACGGGTTGAATATGCATTAAAAGAAATCAAAAAGAAACAGAAAAGGGTAAAGGACGAAACTGATAGAAATATGTCTACAAGACTAAAGAATCTCATAACCGCTATAGATGGTGAGAAAGATACAAAATTTATTTCTGACTTTGTAGATAATCATTTAATGGCTTATGATGCAAGAGAATTTAGGAATTACGTTAAAAAAATAACACCAGATCTAGAATTAGATTTCACATTTATATCAGATGAAACTGGCGATGAAGTAGAGATGGAAATCCCCATTGAAGTTAGCTTTTTTTGGCCTGACGCCAGAGTATAAACAATCCGTTCACGGTAATATATTTATGCTATTATATAAAGCTCCAGGGTTCTCTCACACAGAATTATATAATATGCCAATTTACATGAGAAGGTTCTATACAGAACAATATAAAGAATGGCGAGAAGCAGAGAATGAAACTTCTGATTCAGAACAAGGACAAGATCAAGCCTATCAACAATACAAAAATACTCACCAAAACCCTGAGTAGTTAGATATTTATATTAAATAATTAACTACTAAGGGAGAGTTGTAAATGGACAAATTAAAAGCCCCATTAAAAGAGGGAATATTTTCAAGTCTAGTCGGTAAAGTCTTACTTTTCTTATCTGGTGCAGGAAAAGACTACAAGAAACTTAAGAAGGATATGAATGATCCAGAGTTTAAAAGACGATGGAATAACATGCATAAAACAGTTGACGAACTTACAAAAGAATACGAAGACCTTCTTCGTAAATATAACTAAAGGTAAAATTCCATGGGAGCTAGAGACGAAATAAAATCAAGGAAGGAGGCCATCCAAGGCGTCAGGGATCAGATCACTGAGTTGGAGAGACTGAAGGAAACTCAATTAGAATTATCTAAGTCTACTAAGCTTACGAAAGAGGAATGGGGAGCAATAAAGGAAAGAGTTAGAGGTTACGATAAAGCTATACAAAAATCAACACAAAACATTAACCAGATGTCTAAAGATGTAAACAAGGTTGAACAAGGTTTACAAAAAGCAGAAGCTAGATTAGACTCCTTTTCAGAAAAAATCCAAAAACAAATAAAAAAGATACCCGTACTAGGGGATTCTTTTGCTGAAGGTATTCAAGCTGGAACAGACAAAGCAAAAAAATTAATGGATAAGTGGTTAACATCTACTGATAAGGGTATGAGAAGAAAGTTTAAAATCTTAGGTGCTATAATGGCTGGTCTTTTATTAGGAGGAATCATTGCAATATGGAAGGTTTTCCAAAATCTTCTTGGTAAAGCAAAAGAAACCATGATGGAGATGTCAACAGCAATTAATGAAACTGCTAGAACTATTCAAATGTCTACTAAAGACGTTAAAGCTTATGGTAAAGGGGTTGGAGATTGGGTTAGATACGGTTCAGGCTGGGCAACATCTATTGCTCAGATTCGTGATGATATGGGATACCTTCCAGATTTAACATCAAAGGAAAATAAATTGATCGGTAGATTAGCTACTAACGCTGGTTTGGGAGCAAATGAAATTGCAAATATGTATAGACATTCTCAAAGCATGGGAAAATCTTTAGATCAATATGTAAAAGACCAAGAAAAAAAGATAAACAATTTAAACTTGGAAATGGGTCTGAACACCACACAAGCAGAAATTGTAAAAGAGATAGCCGGAGCATCTGATGCTACTTTAGCAATGTTTGGTAAGCAAAATGCTGAATTAGAAAGACAGGTTTTAATTGGTAAGAAAATAGGTTTGAACTTGAACCAACAAGCATCTATGGCAAAATCTTTATTAGATATTGAATCTAGTATAGAATCAGAAATGGAAGCAAGAGTTTTAACCGGTAAAGAATTAAACTTTGATAAGGCGAGAGAATTAGCCTTAAATGGTGATATCTCTGGTGCATCAAAAGAAATAATGGATCAGGTAGGTGGTATTGCTGAATTCCAAGAAATGAATATCATACAAAAAGAAGCTTTAGCAAAAGCTGCTGGTATGGAAGTTGGAGCATTACAGAAATCTCTAGAAATGCAAGCAGGAATTGGAGACCAAGCTAAACTTGGTGGAGCTGGTGGAGCTGGTGGTGGATTAGATGCTGCCGCTGGAAATATAGATATGACGGGTGAAGATGCATCAAGAAAGAAAAGATGGGGATCAATCTTTCAAAAAACAGCAGAAAATCTTAGAAAATTAAAAAAAGCAGTAGAAGATAGATTGATTAAGTGGTTTGAAACTGGTAAGGGAAAAGACCTGGTAACAGGTGTTGAAACATTCGTGGGTGACATTACAAAGTGGTTAACTGGAGAGGCTCCTGCACCTAAATGGTGGACAGACTTTCAAGCTAATTTTATAATACCAGTTAAAGCATGGTGGGCAAATTGGGGTACAACTTTAAAAAATATTGCAATTGCTCTTGGTGTTGGTGGTATATTGAAAAAAGGCTGGGATTTGGTTACTGGTAAATGGGGTAAACTTGGTACTAAAAGTAACCCGATGCATGTTACAATGGGCGGTTTAGGTCTAAATAAAACTATGAGTAAACTAAGCTCTTGGTTAAGTGCTGGCCCAAAAGGTGGTTGGAGAAGAAATTTAAAAGCTGCTGCTTTGAAAATGAAAAGAAAAGCTACTGCACCATTTAAAGCTGCAAAAAACTTTATAGTAAAAGGTGCATCAAAAATAAAAGACAAAGCAAAGAATGCAGCTAAAAAAGCCGGATCCTTTTTCAAAAGGGGTCTTGGTAAAGTTGGAGGGTTTTTTAGTAAAATTGGCGGTGGAATAGCAAAAGCTGCAAAATCTGTCAAAGGAGTTGTTACAAAAATAGGAGGAAAGGTAGCAGCAAAAGGTTTAGGAAAATCTTTATTAAAGAAAATACCAGGAGTAGGAGCATTAGCAGGAATTGGGTTTGGTATATCTAGAGCATTAAAAGGCGACTTTTCAGGTGCAGCAATGGAAGTAGCATCTGGTTTACTTAGTACAATACCTGGAGCAGGAACAGCAGCATCTGTAGCATTAGATGCTGGACTATTAGCAAAAGATTTAACATCTGGCGCCAGTCAAGTAGATCCAGCACCAGTAGAAGAATTATCAGATTTTATTTACAGTCCAAAGTTTGGAGCAAAAAAATTCAGACAGGACGATTTAGTAGTTGGTGGAACAAAATTAGATAACGCTCTTGGTAGAGACGATAATAAAATGCTGGAACAGATGGTTAAATTACTAGGAACATTAATACAAGTTTGCAGAGAAGATAGGGTAATGTCAGTAGATGGTAAAGAGTTAGCAACAGCTCTTGCTTCTACACAAAATTATAGAGGGGTCCAATAATGCCATTAAACTTTACAGCAAATCTCTTAGATTATTTTCAAAATAATGTACCAGCCTCAAGTCAAACTGCACCTGTCCCGTCAGCAACATATCCACCAATAGGTCCCCCTGGTGCAATAAGTTCCACTAATGCTTTTAGCGATCAATATGCAACAGGATTTCAAACTGGTTTTACACAAGGTACACCCAGTAATATAGTAGGACTAGATGCAATAGGGCAAATATTTTCACAACCTCTATTATCTCCATTAGGTACTGTTAATTATATGACGAATACTTTTTCATTGGGTTATACACCATCAATGACTAGTACACAAATACAAGGTATTTCAGGAGAACCTGGTGGGATGAGTTATACTCCACCTCAAAATCCCCCAATACCACACTCACCAATAGTAGAAGGTAAATTTTTTACCCCGGATGGCCCTATAAATACCTTAGCAGAAAATGTACAAATACCCCCAAATCATCTAAGTGCTCAGTCAAATTTACAAGCCGGACAAGCTAGCGAATGGAAAACTAGTAATTCAAGTTCACCCTTTCCCAGTCCAAAGTTAACACCATTAACAGGTCCATCTAAAACTCTATCGGTAGTTGATTACTTTAATAATACAGGAGCAAACGGTTTTACAACTGGGAGACAATCTTTAGATGCTTCTTTATACAACGGTATATCAGGAGGACCTGGTTCATTTATATATGATAAACCTAAAACGCCTTTTGAAACATTATATGCAGGTTTTTATGGTGCAAACGACAAATACTCTGACAATCCGTCAAGATATGCACCAGACTTAGCTATAGATGGAAAGATTTCTACTAGAAGAAAAATAAATTTAACGCACGGAGCACCAGATTTTACACTAAAAGGTTTGTATGAGCAATATAATCATTCTTTTATAAAGGGAAAATATCCTGGGTATGTAAAGCAATATGTTTTAGAGGTATTCAAAATGAAAAACCAAAAATAGAAAGATATGGTGAAGATGGCGATTCTGTTATAAAATCTGTAGCAGCTGAACATGCTATAAGATTAGAAACTGCAAGAGATGCAGGACCTTTTATGAGAAATAGAACTTTCATGGGTCTTTTATCATTACAATCTAGATTCCAAATAAGTTTAGGAATGATACCTCATGCACTAAGATCACCAAGAGGTCTAGGTAAGAGAAATTTACCTATTAAAAAGGGAATGGGCGTTTTAGATGCAGCATCTGCTTATGCTTATATACTAGCCGGTTCTATACAAAGAGTACCATATAGTTTAACAGATTATAGTATGCAGCATAGCATTGCAGCAAAATACGGTTTAGGTAATACAACAGATGTAGCTCTTTGGAAAGCTCTTGCAAAAATTAAAGCGTTAAAATTAGAACTACCAGATGATGATTTAATTCCTTTTTACTTTAAAGATCCGCTACCTTCTACAGAGAAGCCTATGGGAATTTTACAGTTTAAAGGTACACTGAAAACATTCTCTCACTCAGCAACACCACAATGGTCAAGTAAAAAATATTTTGGAAGACCCGATCAAGTTCATACTTATACTGGGTTTGATCAAAGTTTAGGGTTTTCCTTTACAGTTTATGCTCATAGTAAAACTGAAATGACAGATATGTATGATAATCTAAATACATTGCATGGAATGTTGAAACCAAGATGGGATGAAAACAAGTCATTTATGACTGGACCTATTGCTACTTTAACAATAGGTGATTATATCGTTGATCAACCGGGGTTTTTAAAGTCTGTATCATTTACACCAGATGAGCAAATATACTGGGATCTAGGTAAGCACCCCATTAGAGGTTTACCTCAAGCATTGCAATTACTACCTTCGGGTGTAACGGATCAAATTTCATCAATTGGTCTAAATGGTAAACCTTTTACTGGAGATTTTGAAACTGCAAAAGTACCAAGAGCATTTCAGGTATCTGTAAACTATCAATTTATTGAAAAAGAAATGCCAGATAGAGATGGTACACCATTCTGGGACTATAAGTCAAAAGCAGCAACTACTGGATGGCAAAATCTAGCAAAATATACAGGAGCTAAAACAGATAACAATCCAGCTGGAAGTAAGGGTATGCAAAAGTATGGAAAATATCTATTATATAAAGGAGGGTTATAATGAGATATAATAAGGCTAAAATAACAAGAGATGAAGAAACAAAAAACAGACGCAAAGAACTTCCTGTTTATAAAAATATACCATTCCACTCAAAAGATTTGTATATTTTAACAACGGAGGGAATGAGGTTAGATTTAATAGCTCATCAATACTATGGTGATACAAAACTTTGGTGGGTATTAGCAGTATGTAATGGTTTGGGAAAAGGTTCTTTATTCGTAAAACCAGGAATACAACTAAGAATACCGATATCCCCTCAAGAATTTATAGACGCAATTCGATAGGAGATTAATATATGGCATTCAGAGGGATAACATTAGAACCTATTCATAAGAATATCCAATTAAGATTAGAACAATTAAAAGTTTCTCATGCTTATAAAGATGCAACTGATACTGCTCTTGGAATAAAAAATCATGCAGAATTAAGTTCGAAAACTGTTTGGTATAGGTTAACGTCAAATGCTGGTGTTTATAGTGAAGATATAGAAGGTTATATAAACCCAAGCTTTTTCCAAATGGGAAGCGGAATTCATTATGGAAAAGAGGGAAAAGTAGCAGGTATTACATTACCAGATAATGGTTCTCCATTTGCTGGTAAATATGACAAAAACCAAGCAGCTATAGACTCTGCGTATCCAAATTACTGGCAATATAATACTGCAAGACCTGAATTCAATATGCTACCACCACCAGGTGTAGAATCTATAAGTGTTTCAACAAAAGGTGCAATGGGTTCCCTTAAAACTTGTGATTTTAAAATAAAAGTATTCCACCCAGCAGATTTAGATCATATAGAAAAAGCTTTTATGTCACCTGGTATAACATGCTTTTTAGAATGGGGATGGTCAGGTGTACGACCACTTTCTAAACCAGGGACTGGAATTAAAGATCTTGGTTTAGGGGAGGCTGGTCCTGATGGAGCAAATGCTTTAGAATCACAAATATTATCAAAAAAACTAGGGCTTCCTGAAACAAATAATATTATAGCTGCAAATAAATTAGACGAGGATCCACTAACGGTTTTAGGGAGAAAACCTGGTCAATATGATGCAATGCTAGGTGTTATAACAAAATTCAATTGGTCCATGGCAGACGATGGTTCATATGATATAAATATTTCAATGATATCACCAAACTCGTTAACTATGGGTGTTAAGCTTGAAACTTCTATATTAGGAGCAACAAAGACTACTGGGTATTTTAACGATAAAGGAGTATATAGACCAAAATCTAATAGTTCTGGTAAAGATGGATCAACTTCCAAGTCAATGACAGACGCAGAATTTCTATGTTGGCATATGAGAGGTATGATGAGAAGAGGTGGGCTTGTACTAGAAAAGATGCCATTTGAAATTACTGCAGAAACCGCGTCAGCAGTTGCTGGCTCAAAGAAACGAAAAAACGCAGCATCAAGTAGTTTGAACGAAGCTAATATAGAAGAAGATGATTATAAAAATATATTTGATAAAGCTTGGGACGAACGAAAAAAATGGTATCATACTGCAGAAGGTAGCGGGATGACAGTGCCAGCAGATAATTCAACATATATTTTGGGTATTAAAGTATATGATGACACAAAAGATGAAGAAATACCACCGTTCCATTCCTCGCAATATGGAGAAAAAGCATTTGGTTTAAAAACTCTTGTAACTTCACCAACCAAAAGTAAAGCTGGTTCAATAGATACACAAGAAGCCTATTCAACGGGCTGGAATGATGGTTTAATATCTGCCGCGCAAGACTGGATAAATGCTCAGCAAAAAGTTTTAGATAAAGAAGCAATATCAAAATCAGCAAGTAAAAATCACGATCAAGTTGTAGAAAATGCTCAGGCTGTTGAAAAGAACAATGAGGCATTAACCGCAAAAGTAACAACACGTTCCGATGCTTATCATATAGAAGGAGCTGGTGATTCTAAATATAGATACTTTGCATCTGATTACACAGGTCTATTAACTAGATTATATCAACCAAACTATCATGAAATACTAGAATTTACAGGGAAAGCAAATAGACTATATAATGATTCTGGTTTAGACGAATCTTGTTTATTTACAGAAATAAGACCTCTTGATAGAGGACAATTAAAAGTCTTACCAGAAGGAGATGATTCTAATGTAGGTTTTGAGTATGCATGGCAAAATAAAGATCTATTTTCAAAGGGGGCTATCCTTGGAGTTAAAGGGTATTTAAAGGGTATGAATAAACCGGATGATTTCTCTCCGGCTTTTTTTGTTACTTGGAGATGGATAGAAGATTATTTATTACGACAAGCTTTACCAAAAGATGAGGGAGAAGATAATGACGGTGATAAAGCTGGTTTCATGGGAGACCCTCTTATGACTTTGAATTCAACTCACATAGGTACTTTTTCTGATGATGACTCTGGGAAAAAGGTTTATTTTCCAAATCAATGTCTAAACCATCCTCTGATTAGATCCATGGATCATAACGTTTGCTATCTTTTAAAAGGCGATAATGAAACTTCAGCTGACTTAAAAGGTCATGGTATACCAGATGGGTCTTTTGGTGAAATGGAGGTTTGGGAAGATAAAAATAAGGGTAGAAAATTCTTCCCGGTAATACCTGAAGGAGATCATCCAATTTTCGGAAATACTAGTACTGCAAGTATACGTGACATCTTGGTAAGAATCGAACATGTAGTAAACGTATTAAATTCCCAAAGAACTTTTGAAGGTTTTGTAACAACGCTTTTAGCTGATATAAACGAAGCTTGCGGAAAACCTTGGGATTTTCAATTACTAGCAAGTGAAACAGATTCTCATGCAATGAGTATAGTTGATAAAAACTGCGTAGACTTACATGCAGAAGCTACTGGTGTCCCAAATCCTATAACGTCTAAAAGAAGAGGCGAATCTAATAATGGTAAAATAAAATTTGTAGTTCCTGATACATCTAAAGATGATGCAAGTTATGCTAAAATGCTAGACGAATATCAACCATTTAAAGATCACTATACCTTCAAGGGAAGAGGTCAGGGTAATATATTAAGAGGTATTGATCTTAGCTCTAAATTGCCAAAAAGCATTCAAGCAATGGCCTTTATGGCAAATAAAAATCAATCTAACCAAACTCCAGATAAAAGTATGTCAGATTTTAATATATACGGAGAAAAAGTAGTAGACTTATTTTATACAAAGCAAATAACTAGTATTAAGTCAAAAGACGAACAAGACATTGAAGCTACTACAAAGAAACAGTCCATGTTTCTAGATTGGATAGCTTCTTTAATGTCCTTTTATACTCTAGAAAAAGAGACTGATGAAAATAAAAACTTGAACCCAAGGCAAATAAACCAACAATTGGTAGCTCAAGCTGTTTTAGGTAATAATGTAATACGTGATAAAGAAAAGAAAGTTAAAATACCAAGATTATTACCATTAGAATTAAAACTTACTTTAGATGGTATATCTGGTATTTATCAAGGTAATAGTATAAGATTGTTAACTATAAAAAATGGTGGGGTTTTACCAGATAGATACACTAACAATATAATATGGCAAGTAACAAAGGTATCGCATTCTATACAAGACGCCGGTTGGACAACCACCTTAGAATGTATGATGAGATACGCACCAGAGGAGAAATAATATGGGAAATCAAGGCGACGGCAATGGCGACAAATCTGGAAAAGGGAAAAGCGGTGGTGGAGGAAAACCTCAATCATCCCCTACATATGAACAAAGTTCTAAAGCTTCTAATGGACTACAGATTCTTACAGGGAATATAGGTTCAGCAGATCAAAGATACGGTTCAGGCTATGGAAAACCCAGAGAACAAATTAATACGATCACTGGCTATGATGCAGAAGAAAGATCTAAATATAATAAATTAAAAGAAGTAAGTGAACCCCTATTCACACCACCACTTTCTCATATGGTAGTTACACCTAAAGACAAAGATTATGAAAAGGGCTTTTACCATAGGCACTTTTTTGCAAGATATGACTCTGAACTGGCTTCAGAAATAACAAAGGCAAGAATGGATAAAGTTATCAAAAAAACCCCAACCGATATTTACACTTTCGTTTCTTTTAAATGGATATTAAAAGATGGCTACGAATATGACGGTATTCCTACAACAATGGCAAATACTGCTAAAAATCAAAATGAAATGAGAGTATCTTGGGAAAGTGAAAAACTACCCCAATTGAAAAAAACTATCAAAGATTTTGATGAATTTGTTCGATAAGTCGAAAAAATTTGTTATATTATAAAGATGGAAATAAAAAAGGTTATAAACAAGCTGGAATCAATGTTGCTTATCAAGTCTTATATAAGCAATGGTAAAGCTGAACCTCTAGAAAATACCTTTACAGAAGCTCATAAATTTTATAATCGATTATACTGGAATAGGGAAGACGTTTTTGACATTATACCAAAGGTCAAACATATTGAACGTATAAAGCTGTTAAAAGAACTCTTAGAGGCTTTCGAAATAACTGCTTATGATTCTAACACGATAAATACTTACGAAAATCGCATCTTACCACTATTTAATTCTATTGAAAAAAATGGCTTATATACTCCAAATGGTTATGAATATTCAAAATACAATTTATTTACAACTACAGGAAGACCTTCTAATGCTAACAGAGGTATTAACTATGCTGCATTAAATAAAGAAGATGGAACTAGAGAAAGATTTATAAGTAGGTATTCAAATGGTAAATTAGTAGAAATGGACTTTGATGCATATCATATAAGATTGATAGCTAACCTAATAAATTATGAATTACCCAATGAAAGCGTACATGAATATTTTGCAAAGAAGTTTTATGGTGTAGAAAATGTAACAAAAGAAGAATATGCTAATTCTAAAGCTATGTCTTTTCAAGTTCTATATGGCGGAGTACCAAAAGAATTAGAATCAATAGAATATTTTAATAAAACAAAACTATATATTTTCAAACTTTGGGATAATTATATTAATAAGGGTTATATCGAAACGCCAGTATTTAGAAGAAGGTTATACAAAAGAAATTTGTCTGAAATGAAACCTCAAAAACTCTTTAATTATTTGATACAAGCATATGAAACTGAAAGGAATATAGTAGTAATGGAGAAAATACAAAGCTTATTAAAAGATACATCTTCAAAATTAATTCTATATACATACGATGCTTTTTTATTCGATATCCCACAAAATGAATCTAGTTTAATAAATAAAATAGAGAAATTAATGGACTTCCCAGTTAAAGTTCATTGTGGTAATAACTACAATGATATGCAGCTTTTAGAGGGTTAAGTTGATATTTATACAAGGATGAAGAGTATAATCAACAAATTAATAAAAGATTGGGCATGGCGCGTTAACGACGGTTGCCCAGATCCTAATAAGAGTGGTCACCTAGAATTACTCGAAGCTACTTTGCGTTCTTACAAATACCCAGAAAGTTTTATAAAGGAATACCTTTTACAAATTGAAGCAACCTGCAAAAGAGGTCAGAACCCTGGTCGTGATGGATGTGTTGCTGCCGATGGCTCTAAAGGTACTGGTAAAAAAGCAAAAGAAGAACCAGCTAAGAGTGAAAAACCAAAACCTATAAAAAATACTAAATTTCCAAAGAAAGCATCTGGCCCAGAATGGGATGGTAAAAACACAGATGAAATTATAGATTCTGTTTCAACAAAAACTGACCCTCCTGTAAAAGAAGTTAAGTCTCCAAAAGAAGCTAAGCAAAGGCAGGACAAGCATAGAGAAGCCGTTTTTCAAGGTAAGAAAACAGGAAAGGGAGGGGGTGAAACTACTGTTCAAGAAGAGATAACAAACATAGGTAGACAAATTGCAATCGACAATCCTGATATAGCTAATATGTCTAAGGAGGAGCAAGTAGATGCAATAATGGAAGAAATAAAAAAGATACCAGGTTATGATGAAAAATGGGATGAAGATGATTTAAGAACACTTGCAGAAAAATCAACAGCCGGTATTAATACGGCAAAAACTATAGAATCTAATAAAGAGCGATATAATTATGCTGAAGAACAACCAGAAGGTTATCCTGTGAATACTACAGATGGTGTAATCGTTAGAGATGTACTTGCAACACAATTGAAAGAAGCAGAAGAATCAGGTGACGAAGAAGCCATTAAACAGGCTAAAAAGGAATTATACGATTTTCAAAGAAGAGCAGGGGATAAGTCTATTACTGGTAAAGAGGGTGATGCTGATACTATGATGGTTTATAAAGATGATCAAGGAAGGGATAGAGTTATTTATATTACAAACAAACAAACTCTAAATGATCAAATGTCAAGCTCTACAGTTGGTGGTACCAAAAGAAGTATAATAGAATCTGATGTCAAGATGACTCCTGAACAGAAAGAAACTGTATTAAAAATTGCAGAAGACCAGCATAGTAAAGCTACAAAGTTCGATGAACATTATGCTAAAGATACAAAAAAGACTTATGAAGAAAACAAAGAGGTAATGACAACTCCTCAAGCAAAATCAACAACTTCAAAATTAGCATCAGGTGTAACTAAAAGAAGTATCTTTGGTAAAAAAGAATCAGAGCTGACAGAAGAAGAATTACAAGAGAAAAAACATCACGTTAATAACTTGAAAAAGAAACCAGAAGTTCAAGCTAAACTTATGGGTATAGATGGTCCACCAAATAATGATACAAAATCTAAAGAATACAAAGAGTGGAAAAAGAAAACTAAAGCTAAGTGGGAAGAAAGTGACCAAAACCACTCAGAAGAAGACATTGTTAATGCGGGTATGGAAGCTATGTCAACTGGTGGTATGTCAAATGGAAGTCATAATAGAACTATTGAAAAAGTTCTTATAGGAGTAAAAGATATTCGGGCAGAAGTTAAAAAGCGAATGGATAAAGGAATGTCTCAAGAAGAAGCAATTGCCGATACGCAAAAATCATTAGAAAAAGGTCGTAAAGATAAAAAAGGCAATATGGAATATAAGTATGGTGGTAAGTTAGACGAAAATGATATCAAAGAGATAGTACAAAACGAAGGTTATACAGCAATGATAGAAGATGAAAAAAATAAAAAGAATGCTATAACTAATATGCAATTAGAAACTACTCAAAGACTACTTGATGAAGATAAGAAAAATGGTTACAATCCACCAGAAACACCAACCGGTCCTCACACTCAAACCTATACAGATGGGTTTCTTAATAGAATACATGTAAAAGAAGATGTATTAGGTAATAACGATAATAACGGTTTTATGGAAGCCGGAGAACATTCTATAACACCACAAGAAAAACGAAGTGCTTATGCAAAAGAATTTGGATATCAATCAGAAGATGAATTTAATAAGAAGCATCCAGATGGAAAAGATGAAAATGGAAAATCCTATGGTGAGGGTTTGTATCAACATATATTAGATAATACCTATCCAAAAGGTAAAGAGGGTAAACAAAAAATATACTATGTATCAAAAACAACTGGTAAAGAAGTTGAAATTGGAACAGATACTCATAGAACAGCAGGACCATCTTCAAAAGTAGCAGGTCAGCATAGTCCGCATATGCAAAATAAATTCATTGAAGCAGATAAAGAATAACGAGAGCTAAATAATGAAAACAAATTTACTTTGCACCTTTACAACACCAAGAGAAAAAAGAAAAACTCTAGATGTTATAATAGATAAGTATGATATATTATATAATAAGATATTTTTATTGAAAAACGTTGACAATTCAAATGAGTTAATGTGCACTTACAATATCTCAGTAGATGAAAATTATACTGAATTAGAAAATACTATCCTATTACATAGAAAAAAGCAAACTAATACTCTATATACTATTAACGCTTTAAACGCTTTAATACAAATTTTAAATAATGGAGTATTAGATACAACCTATCAGTTAGATTGGGAAAATTATAGAAATACCATGCTATTAACAAATGAAGAAGGGTTAAAAAGAATACAAACAGAAGTAGAAGATATTATCTATATTAAGATCAAACGCTGATATTTATATTATAAGGCAAAGTTTTTAAGGATTTCTTTGGATAAGTCAAAAAAAATTCTTATATTAATAATAATTAACAAATAACACAAAAAAGTAGACAATGAAAGATTTAATACTAGCGATCAGCTTTTTTATGGTCGGACACACCTTAATATGGTTTCAAACAAACGGTCAGTTCCTTTGGAAATGGTTCGAAAAAAACCCCCTATTACTATCTTTAACTCTTGGTACGGTAATATCATATACGTTCATAACTGGAACTAAATATATCGTACAATACTCAGATGGTCTTCTATGGCCAGGGCGTTTAATGGGGTTTGGTATAGGTATATCTTCATTTACTATTTTAACTATAATATATATGGGGGAAGGTCTTACAACCAAAACCATAACATCACTAATTTTAGCTTTGGCTTTAGTTAGTATACAGATTTTTTGGAAGTAAAATTTCGAAAAGTCGAATTTTTTTATTATATTAGTATTAACAATTAACGAATAAAGCAAAAGAGGAATTATATGATTTCAACTGAAAATCTTCAAGAAACTTTATCTAGTATACAATCAGATGTTGAAAAGTTCAACAATGGCAATAAGTCAGCTGGTACACGTATTAGAAAAGCAATGCAAGAATTAAAAAATCAAGCACAAGATTTAAGAAAAAACGTGCAAGAAATTAAAAATAATAATTAAAAAGGAGAAAAAAATGGCAATTGATTTAGATGCAATTAGAAAAAAGCTTCAAGGCTTACAAAGTACGACGCAAAGAACGTCAAATTTATGGAAACCAGAACCTGGTAAAAATCAAGTAAGGATAGTACCTTATCAATTTAATAAAGATAACCCTTTCCAAGAGTTATTCTTTCACTACGGTCTGGCAAAGAAATCTTATTTATCACCTGTAACTTTTGGTGATACTGACCCAATAGTTGAGTTTGCAGACAAACTTAAACAAACTGGCAATCGTGACGATTGGAAATTAGCAAAGTCATTAACACCAAAATTGAGAACTTATGTTCCAGTATTGGTAAGAGGACAAGAATCTGAAGGTGTTAAATTATGGGGTTTTGGTAAAACTGTTTATCAAGAACTATTAACTTTTATAGCTGATCCTGATTATGGAGATATCACAGATGTAAAATCTGGTAGAGATATTACTGTAACATTTACACCAGCAGAAGGTGGTGAAAGATTCCCTAAAACTGCAATTATGGTAAAACCAAATCAAACACCAGCAACAGAAGATAAAGCAATAGCTGAAAATATCATGAATGGTCAAGAAGATATTTTTAATATTTTCAAAAAAGTTTCTTATGATGAATTAAAAGAAGCTTTAGAAAATTGGTTAAACCCTGATGAAGGAACTTCTGAAGCTAAAACTCAAAAAGCTGAACCAGTTCCAGCAGGTGTTAATAAAACAAATGATATTGATTCAGCATTTGATGAATTATTTGATAACTAGGAGAGGTAACAATGGCTAGAAAAAACAAAGAGCAAAAATCAAAAATTGCAGAACGTGATGAACTAGCTGGAGTTATTGCAGATTCTTTGAACAAGAAGTTCAAATCAATGAAGGTTGCATATTTCTGAGATAGAGCAGAGGATACACCAACAGATTGAACTGAATGGGTATCCACTGGTTCTTCATTATTAGATTTAGCAATTTCAAATAGACCTAATGGCGGAATACCGGTTGGTAGAATTACAGAATTAACTGGTTTGGAAGCATCGGGGAAATCATTGATTGGTGCACATCTTTTAGCTAATACACAAAAGAAAGGTGGGTTAGCAGTTTATATAGATACTGAAAATGCTATGAATGAAGAATTCGCTCGTGCAATTGGTATTGATATATCTAAGATGTTATATATTCAATTAGAAGCTATAGAAGATATATTTGATGTAATAGAAAATATTATTCTAAAGATAAGAGAATCGGATAACAATAGATTAGTTACAATTGTGGTAGACTCAGTAGCTGCAGCAACTACAAAAGTTGAACAAGAAGCTGATTTTGAAAAAGATGGTTGGGCAACAAGCAAAGCTATTATTATTTCAAAAGCAATGCGAAAAGTTACACAATTAATTGGTCGTCAAAGAATTTGTTTGGTATTTACTAATCAACTTAGAGTTAGACTGGGCGTATCCTTCGGAGATCCCTATACAACTTCAGGTGGTAAAGCTTTAGGTTTCCATGCTTCATGCAGATTGAGACTAAAAGCAGCAGGCCAGATAAAGGCAAAAATTGATGGCAAGGAGCATGTTATTGGAATCAAAACAAAAGCTCAAGTTGTCAAAAACAGAATGGGACCACCATTAAGAACTGCAGAATTTCAAATACTTTTCGACAGAGGTATTGATGACTACGGTTCATGGTTACAAGTTATGAAAGATTATAATCTAGTAAAACAAGGTGGTTCTTGGTATACTTATGTAGATCAGAATGGAGAGGAACTCAAATTCATGTCGAAAGAATTTGAAGATAAAATCCTATCCGATGAGGCTAGGAAAGAACATATTTACAAATCAATATGTAATTCCCTTATTATGTCTTATCAAACTGATAATATAGGTATAGATGATGTTGAAATTGGAAACGATGATGTACCTATAAATTAACGCCAAGGGTTTTAGGTAAATTTCAACACCCCAAAAAAAGTTGCAACCAATTTTTTTTTTACGGGGGAAGTTTAACAAGGAGAGAGAATAAAACTTTCTCCTTGTTAATAACTTTATAGACAATAATTTGGATATGTCAAAAAAAACTATTATATTGTAATATATGAAAAAATACTATAGTGATATCTTAAGCAATCTGAAAGAAGATAATGTAAAAAGAGGTCTAAATGATAGAGTACTTTTAATAGACGGTTTAAATACGTTTATTCGCTCTTTTGTTATCAATCCTTCTACTAATGACGATGGAATACACGTTGGTGGTATTAAAGGGTTCCTTCTTTCGATAGGTTATGCAATTAAGAATATAAAACCAACAAGAGTTATAATTTGTTTTGATGGAGCAGGTGGTAGTCAACGTAGAAGAAAGCTACTTCCAGAATACAAGGAAAACCGAAAAGTGAATAGAAAACTTTTACGTGCAGCTCATCAAGAAAATACAGCTGATGACGATAAACTTGCAATGAAGTATCAAATGCAGAGGTTAATGGGTTATTTAAAAAGATGCCCAGTAACAGTTGCAGTTATAGATAAAATTGAAGCAGATGATACTATTGCTTATATTGCAAAGCAACTTCTAAAAGATAGTCAATGCTTCATAATGTCATCAGACAAGGACTTTCTACAATTAGTAGACGATAGAGTTATAGTATGGGCACCAACAAAAAAGAAAATGTATTTTAAAAAGAATGTAGAAGATGAATATAACCTAATACCTGAAAACTATATTTTATATAAATGCTTACTTGGTGATAAAGGTGATAATGTACCTGGCATTAGAGGTCTTGGTCACAAAACCTTATTAAAACATTTACCAATTCTATTCGGTCCAGATGTATTATCATTAGAGGATATCATAGAATATGCAAAAACCAATTCAATACCATCAAGGCAATTGAATTTAATAAAAGATAATGAAGATAAGTTGTATTTGAATTACAAGCTAATGCAATTACATGAAGCAGATATATCTGGTACAACAAAAGAAAAGATAATAAACATAGTTGAATCTCCAATCCCAACTTTTGTAAAATACGATTTTATGAAAATGCTATTAGAGGATAGAATGACTATTGTAAAAAATATAGAATTTTGGATAAGAGATGTTTTCTTATCTTTAAATACAAGGGCAAAATATGATTAAAAAACTTTCAGATTTCGGGTATAATTTCCAAATAAAGTTAATAGCAGCATTGATGACTGATAAGAACTTCCTTCAGCAAATTTCAGATATTTTAGAACATAAATATTTCGAATCTGAAGCAACTTCTTTTTTAGTTAAATGCATTAAGTCGCATGTTATTGATTTTAAAACTAGCCCAACTCTAGAAGTTTTAAAAGTAAAAATAAAAGAAATACAAGACGACGTTTTAGAGACTTCAGTAGTATCAGCTTTGAAAGATGCAATGAGAAATATAGAATCTACGGATCTAGAGTTTATTAAGGAAGAATCGATAAAGTTTTGTAAAAACCAGAAGTTAAAGGGGGCAATTGTAGAATCTGTAAGTTTACTTGAAAATGGTGAATTTGACCAGATTAAAAAGAAAATTGATGAGGCGATGAAAGCTGGAGGAGATAGAAATATCGGTCACGAATACAATAAGGATATAGAAGATAGATATAAGGAGAGTGTTCGTAACACTATTACAACGGGTTGGGATGTAATAGATGATCTTGCTGATGGCGGTTTAGGAAGCGGTGAATTAGGAGTTATGGTTGCCCCTGCTGGTATTGGGAAATCTTGGGCTTTAGCAAATGTTGGAGCAAATGCTGTTAAAGCTGGAAAAACGGTTTTACACTATACCCTAGAATTAAACCAAGCTTATGTTGGTTTAAGATATGACTCGATTTTCACAGGAATAGCAGCTCAAGATTTAAAATATAATTTGGATGATGTTAAAAAGAGATTAAAAACTATTTCTGGTGAATTAATAATAAAATACTATCCAACAAAAGGTGCAACAGTATTATCTATTGGTGCTCACATTGAAAAATGCATTATACAAGGTAAAAAGCCTGACTTGGTTATAGTAGATTATGCTGATCTATTACGAGGTAATGGTAGGGAAGTAAGACATGAGCTTGGTAATATTTATGAAGATTTAAGAGGACTTGCTGGTGAATACGAAATTCCAGTTTGGACAGCATCTCAAGCAAATAGGTCTGCACTTCAAGAGGATGTAATTCAAGCCGATAAAATTGCAGAATCATATTCAAAAATAATGACTGCTGATTTTGTAGTATCTTTATCACGTAAGATAGAAGATAAAGCA
>PVBE010710921.1_pt1 | contig 55317 bp, 55 predicted proteins | sample 1631181 | NCBI WGS metagenome assembly PVBE01 (sample SAMN08397723, study PRJNA350692) | Marine metagenome, whole genome shotgun sequencing project. | isolation source: water | place: Pacific Ocean | collected 2012-04
ATAATCAAGGAATTTTACCAACGCCTGGTGGCGCAGGGTAAGCACAAGAAAGTCGCGCTTACGGCCTGTATGCGAAAGTTTATTGTGATGTTGAATGCAATGGTGCGGGATGATTGCGAATGGCAGTATTAATAAGAAAAGGTGTTATTGACACCACAGTCGCTAGTATGTCATTGAAACTGAGGGACTTCTACAATCAGCAGGGCTACATCAAACTGTCTATTTCCCGGTCCCAGATCCCGGGATTGCTGGTATTTAGTTGATTGCCACTTTGGCGAATTTCACCATTTTTAAGCCTTTCTCCCAGCATGAGAATCTTTTGTAATGATTAACTCATTGTTTTTATTGAGCTATTCAAGTTGGCACGCTATTCGCATTTCCTATAAGACCGAGAGAAAAACTAATCAATTTGGTCAAATAGCGTAAAGGCAAAGTCCCATGAAAGTTATTGGAAATTTAGTCGTCATCTTTCTCGTTATCGTCGGCCTGCTGGCCGTAGTGCCGCTGGTAACCTTTGGTTTCGCCATAGTCTGTGGCATCGCCGTATTCGCCATCTGGTTGCTGCCCATCTGGATTATCGCTACTTCGGACAAGACTACGGGATTTGAAAAGTGCGCCTGGATTCTGGCGATTCTATGTTTGTCCTGGTTCGCCTGGGTGTTCTACTTCTTCCTGGTTCCGCTGAAATCCAAGCGTCGCTACGACTACTACTATTAGAGATTGTTGTTCCATAGCGTCATCGGAGCTCCGATCTGGAGCAGTCGACACTCTGCCCTTTTTTGACTGGAGTTCGGGTATCATACTGGCTGACTGAATCAGGGAGCCAAGGCAGAGTCATCTGATGCCAATCATCGAAGTAGAAAATTTCACGAAGCAGTATCCTCTTCCCGATAGCAAGAATGAAACTTTCTTTGCGGTCGATGGTGTTTCACTACACATCGACAAGGGAGAGATTTTTGGCATTCTCGGTCCCAACGGTGCGGGCAAAACAACTACCTTGGAAATGCTGGAAGGATTGACTGACATCGACGGTGGTCACGCTACTATCGATGGCATCGATGTGCAGTCTCATCCGTTCAAAGTAAAAGAGATTATCGGTGTGCAACTGCAGGCCAACGAATATTTCGATAACCTGTCTTTGGTTGAACTCCTCACTCTGTTTGGCGCACTGTATAAGCGCGAAATTGATCCAAGTACATTGCTGGAAAAAGTACAGTTGCTGGATAAGGCCAAGGCCAGACCAGCGAATCTTTCTGGGGGTCAGAAACAAAGGTTCTCGATAGCCTGCGCACTGGTAAACGAACCGAAAGTATTGTTTCTCGACGAGCCGACTACCGGACTCGATCCCCAGGCAAAACGAAATCTCTGGGAACTGGTAACGGAATTGAACAATTCCGGCATGACCATCGTACTGACCACACATAATATGGAAGAAGCCGAATCTCTGTGCCAGCGCATCGCTATTATGGATCACGGCAAGATCGTGGCGGAAGGCACACCGCAACACCTCATTTTGCAACACGCGCCCGAGCCCCCCGAAGCTCCATTGCATGGCAATCTTGAGGATGTGTTTCTGACACTAACCGGGCACGCCCTGAGAGACTGAGTAAGATAACTATGCCGACCAAACTGCAGTTGCATCTATCCAAAGTCTTTCTGAAGATCTTTCTGAGAGATCGTCAATCGATATTCTTCAGTCTTTTCTTCCCGATTATATTTATGACGGTATTCGGGTTTGCAAACAGCGGTGGTCAGGATCCGATAAATGTCGGTGTCGTGAACGATTCCGACGCTGTGGTTGCCGCCGAATTTGTACAGCAATTGATTGATAACCCGATCTTTAATGTCACTGTAGGAGTGGAAGACAGTCTGCGTGGCGAACTGGAAGAGGGCGATCAGACTATGGTGCTGGTATTGCCCGAAGTCTTTAGCAACCAGAACCTCGATCAGGATAGCACCGAATTGCGCCTGTTGGTCGATGCCGCCCAGGTACAACAACTGGGTTTGATTCTGCCAGTGTTGGAACAGACGCTTATCGAGATAGAGCGGGAGTTCCGCAATACTGAACCGATGTTCAACCTGGCAATAGAAGATGTACAGGCACGATCGCAGAGCTACCTAGATTTTCTATTACCCGGCCTCATGGCATTTACATTAATGCAGCTGAGTATCGCCGGCAGTGGCTTCAATATCGTGGAATATCGCCGCAAGGGAATTTTGAAGCGGCTGTTTGTCACACCCATTCAGCCAAAAGATTTTATTACTGCCATCGTGCTGGCTCGCATGTCAATTATTTTGATTCAGCTTGCGGTGTTGATCGCCTTTGCAGTACTGATACTGGATGTGCGCATGATCGGCAGCATTGTGGAATTTTTCTTCGTGGTCATACTCGGTACATTCATTTTCCTCAACCTGGGATTCTGTCTCGGTAGTATTGCCAAGACACAACAGGCGGTAATATTGGTCGGCAATATCGTCATCTTTCCACAGATTTTCCTGTCCGGCGTGTTTTATCCAATCTCTTCCATGCCGGAACTGATTCAACCGATCGCCTATGTATTGCCGTTGAGCTTCGTTGCTACTGGTATGCGCGACATCGCCAATGAGGGTGCTTCACTACTTACCATCTTGCCAAGCTTGCTTGGCATCGCTGTCTGGCTGGTTATCGGGTTCGTCCTCGCCACCCGCCTGTTCGTCTGGAAAGAAGTCGCGAACTAAAGCCTCCTCTCTATTCTTGACCTCTCCTTTTGACTTCCATTTTAAACTCATTTCCGAATAATTGCTTTTGCGTATATTTGACAAAAAGAAGTGCAAAAGAAAATGCAAGCGCAATGTTAAATGCAATCCTAAAAATTGTTAGGAGGCTCATGCCTTGTTCGCCAACTAGTAGATAGCTTTCAATAATCAACAAAAAGACAAACTGTACCGCAACTGCTGAGTTTCTAAATCCTTTGTACTCCCCGCTTTTTGGATCACGTATTACATTAGGGATAAACCATGTGAAGAAGAGCGGTAATACAATTGCATTGGCTATGTATATATTCATTATAATTTTTTAGGAATTCGCAAATGATCCCAATAACCCTGTTTCGAGTGAATACGCCCCGAACATCATTCTAGTCACTCCACCCGTAGCACCCGCTATACCACCGAAAAATCCAGCAGTTGCTCCGAAGGCAACTCCTGCTGCAATCTGACCAGCATTTCCACCATTTGCAGTAGCTGCTAGACCGCCTCCTAATCCGCCCAATACAGCCCCAACAGGACCAACTCCCCCACTAACAAATTCAATCTCTTGCTCCGTAAGCTCTCTCATTTCAATCTCCTTTTGAATGTAATATTAATCTCTGTTTACCTGAGTCTAGTCCGCCAATTCCAGAAAATGAAGTTTTCGAGAAAATTGGGTTAGACTCGACCTGTCCCTCGTAAAACAGGCACCATGAAAGCCATCACTCCAACGAATTATGGTTCGGTCGACGATTTGAAACTTGAGGAAGTAGCGAGTCTTGTTCCAAAGGCTGAAGAAGTTCTTATAGGGGGGCACGCCTCAGCAATAAACAACTACGAATTAGCTGTCCTGCAGGGCAAAGTATTAGTGTCGGTGACGGAGGCTACTGCTGGCGAAACGTAAACAATTTGCTAGACCAGCTCCGCGAGCATTTCCTTCTTATAGGTCTTGATCGCATCCATATCGCCGTTCCTGACCAGCTTTGGCCAGGCTGGATTGGCAATCAATGCGCGGCCCACTGCGATCAGGTCGAATTCATCGGCTTCCATGCGGGTGATGAGCTTATCGATGCCTGCCACCTCTGCCTTGGCTTCGCTATAGGTCGCGATAAATTCCTCACTGAGACTTACGCTGCCAACGCTGATGGTGGGTTTGCCTGTGATCTTCTTCACCCATCCGGCGAGATTGAGATCCGATCCAGCAAACTCCGGCTCCCAGAAACGTCGAGTGCTGCAATGAAATATGTCGACTCCGGCCGCTGATAGCGGTGAGACAAACTCTTCCAACTGTTCCAGGCTTTGCGCCAGGCGTGCAGTGAAGTCCTGCCCTTTCCACTGGGAAAAACGCAGGATCAGCGGGAATTCATCGCCGATTTCGGCGCGGATCGATTCCAGGATCTCAACTGCAAACCGGGTTCGCTTCACTAAGGAGCCGCCATATTTGTCATCCCGTTGATTGGTGCCTTCCCAGAAGAAGTCATCGATCAGGTAGCCGTGCGCCCCATGTAGTTCGATGGCGTCGAAACCCAGTCCTACCGCTGCAATTGCAGACTGCGTAAAGGCGCCGATCAGTTCGTTAATCTCTGTTGTACTGAGGGGCTCTCCCACTTCCTTGCCTGGAAATTCGCAGCCGGATGGTGACGCCGTTGGATAATCCGGATAGGGACCCTGCCCGGGTAGCCGTCTGGCTCCTAAATGCCAGAGTTGAGGAGCGATCTTGCCACCGGCCTCATGTACCGCCTCCACAACCTTTTGCCAGCCTTCTAATGCTGCATCGTGAAAACATGGCATCTGCACATCAGATGAAGCGGCCTTATGCGGCACAGTAGTGCCTTCGGTGATTATCAGGCCGACATCACCTTCGGCGCGAGTTCGGTAATAGTCCCGGACTTTGTCATCGGGAATACCGTCGGGAGAGAAGCGTCGCGTCATGGGTGCCATGGCAATGCGATTCTTCAATTGTAGTTTTGGGTGATCAAAAGGTCTAAACAGCACTTCGGGATTCATAACCAATTCCATAAATGTCAGGCACGTGCATTCTATTGCCTGCGGGTAATGTTGTCGAATCCGGTTTAAGGCCTGTACTATAGCAAGCGAAACGTTTCTAACTACTCGCCCTCGAGTTTCACTATACTGCTGATTATGACTCCCAAATCTTATTACAGAAGCAAAAGAAATCTTTGTCTTGGCCTGACTTTGCTGTTGCTGTCAGGGTTTACTTCTACGCTCTGGGCACAAAGCTATCGAATTCTGCTCTCCAATGACGACGGTATAGAGTCTCCGTTGTTGATTGCATTACATCAGGTGCTTGTCGCATTGCCTGAGGTCGAGGTAGTCGTGTCTGCCCCCAATGAGAATCAATCCGGAAGCAGTCATTCGACTAATGGAGGACCCCTAGTGGTTGAACGCATACAACACGAGGGCGAATTTTTCGGCTACGCGGTGCACGGCCGACCGGCCGATGCGGTACGCTTCGGATTGTACGAACTCGGTAAGGATAATGCTTTTGACCTGGTAGTAAGTGGCATCAATCGCGGCTCCAATGTAGGAGACGTGTCGCATTTATCCGGCACCATTGGTGCCGCAATGGAGGGCATTTATAACGGCGTACCTGCTATCGCGGTTTCCCAGGAACCAGAAGGTGTCGATGCCGCGGCGTCTGCCCGGTTTACTGCACAATTGGTGACGCTTTATAGAGAGCAGGGAGCGCCACAGGGCACTCTAGTCTCCATCAATATTCCGGGGGGAGAATTGCAAGGGGTCAGGGTGCGGCCTATGGGCGATTCCTATTTGCAGACCTCTCATTACGAACTGGTGGAACGGGCCGGCGATCGTTCGGTGTATGAACGAGAGCGAATCACTGTTCAGTCTACCGACAGCAGCACCGACACCTACTCCTATCAACAGGGCTACATCACGCTCACCCCCCTGAAGTTCGACTGGACCGACACCGATTTCCTGGATCGGCTGGAATCCTGGAACCTGCCATTGCCCACGCAGTAAATGGCGATTGCAGCAAACAAAGAGAAATGGAGGCGCAAAGGACGTTGCTCGAATTTGAACACATCGTGCAGGTCAATGACTTAAGCAATAACAGCATCGTTGCGTTGACGCGGGCTCAGCTTTGGAAGGGGCTGGTACTCAGGGCGCGCAGCCCGGAAAAATTCAATCATAGCCTGCAGTGCCGATCAGACGAACTGGCCGACAATGAGTTCAAGCGCACCATCGAAGCCGGCAATACGCGTTTCTGTGAACGAGTCGTTCTGTTTCCCGAAGACAGAATTTGTACCAGAACGGTGCAGAAGCTGAATCAGTTCAATGCCCAGAGCACTACCAGCATCGAAGAGCCCGAGAAGGGCTATCTGTTCGTGCGCTTCAGCTATAAACGCGAATTGGACGACAACGATTCCCTGGTCGATGTGGGAGAACATCTCAAGGCCGCCTATGTCCAGATCGACCGAGATGCCATCGCCATGATCCGCATGCTCGCAGAAAGCGATCTTTTCGATCAAACCATTAACTGACCCCACTGCCCCGTGAATCGCTCTTCACAGGCCACTTTGCCTCATCAGGCAAATGGTTTATGCTCATATCCCCCGTGAACAATGACGTGAGGCGCCTCATGACAATTCTAAGAAGGTTGATAGCAACAGGCCTGGTTCCAATCATACTGCTGTTTTGCCTCCCAACTCAGGCTGACCGACAGATGACCGATGATGAGACCAATATTGACGACTCTCGAGTTCAGCATCGAAGTTATACATTTCCAGCCACTGGTGAAAAAATTCCTTACGCATTGTTCGTGCCCTCTACCTATAATGAGGGCGACGCGGCACCTTTAATCATATCTTTGCATGGCCTAGGCAGAAGCTATGACTGGCTTATGGGGTATCACGGCTTTCTCGAGCAAGCGGAAACACACGGATACATCGTTGTAACGCCACTCGGATATATTCGTCGCGGTTGGTTCGGATCGCGTGCAACCGAAGACCCCGAGGATGCCGACTATAGCGAGCAAGACGTGATGGAAGTCATGGGTCTGGTGCGCGAGGAATTCAACGTGGACAGCAATCGCATCTATCTTTGGGGGCATTCCATGGGGGGTGCCGGGACCTACCATATTGCTGCCAAGTATCCCGATTTGTTCGCCGGACTGGGAGTCGCAGCACCGGCACCACAGAGAGATATGCCTATCGAGAAAACGCTGGAACGAATCAAGCATATCCCAATCTTCGTGCTGCAGGGCGACGAAGACGGGCTGGTAACCCTTACCCGGCGCTGGGTGTCGAAGATGCAGGAAATCGGCATGCAACATGTCTACGCTGAAATCCCCGGCGGCGACCATTCGCTGGTCATCTCGCAGAACAGTGAACACATGCAAAAGTTCATAGATTTTTTTAATATTGTACGGAAACGCTATTAGGGCTAACCGATACGATGAAGCCAACAGGACTGATCAAAATTGCTGCCTTAGTGTCAGGCACTTTTGTTGCCTGCCTTGCTCTGGCTGCCGAGTCCGAAGAGTTTGACGCTGCCGCCACCTACAAGGCTTCTTGCTATGCCTGTCATAGTACCAGCCAGGCCCATGCGCCGATGTTGAGTGATGCAATCGAATGGGAGATTCGGCTGGAAAAAGGCATGGACATCCTGGTACAGAACACAATCAATGGGCTCAATGGCGTCATGCCGGCACGGGGATTATGTACCAGTTGCAGTGACGATGACTTGCAAGCCGTCGTCGAGTACATGGTTGAACAAAGCCAATATTAAACAGGCGAGCAAAAGCACAGCAAGTTCGCTACACCATAATTAGATCATTGGAGTAAACCGATGCCACACAAGCTATTCTCTAAGACAAAAATCCCTCTGCTTTTGACAGGTGTGTTAACCCTCTTGCTTGGTTGTTCTCAGGAAAGTAATGACACAACGTCGATCTCGGTGGATACCGGCAGTGTCACAACCGGAGGCGCCGTGGAGATCGTGGGCAATGGTGAGTCTTCGGTGCCCAACCTGGAATGGCCACTGCATAATTTCGATCTGTTCGGTTCACGTTCGGTTCCCACCGACCAGATCACGCCAGACAACGTCGCCACGCTTACGCCGACATGGCTATTCCAGCACGGGGTAATCGATGGGGTAAGCAATCAGACCACACCGGTGATCGTGGGCGAGATCATGTATCTCACCGATTCGCGCGGCAGTGTCTATGCCCTGAATGCCCGCGACGGACACCTGATCTGGTCCTACGACGTGACAAACCTGCTCGGCGGTGGCCGCCGGGAAGGCTATATCTTCCGACATCGGGGTGTGGTTTACGATGAGGGCGTCGTCTACACCGCGGCCGGCTCATTCATGTTTGCGCTGGATGCCCTGACCGGCGAGCCCCTGGAAGGCTTCGGAGACAATGGCCAGGCACCGGTTATTCTGGATGTGCTACATGAGAAAGATCCCACTCTCGAGACAGCAATCGAAGTCGGATATTGGTTTACCACGGCACCACAGCTTTACAACGACGTAATTTATATCGGTACTACACGCAGCGAGAGCCACATCGCGGGTGGCTATGTATTAGCCATCGATGATCAGACGGGCGAAGTGCTGTGGAATTTCAATACCGTCCCGCAAGATGAAAACGACCAGGGCTGGGATATTGCCGGTCCCACCTGGGTAGGTAATGAGCGCAACGGCGGGGGTATATGGGAAACGCCATCCATCGATCCGGAATTGGGACTGGTGTATTTCGCCGTAGGCAATCCCTTCGGCGACAGCACCGAACGTGATGGTATGAACCTGTTTACCGATTCGCTTATTGCACTGACTCTGGATGACGGGCAGTTGGAATGGTACTACCAACAGGTGCATCACGACGTGTGGGACTATGATTCCGGCAACCAGCCGATGCTGTTCGACATGGAAGTCGACGGAGAACCCGTCAAGGCAATGGCTCAGGCGAACAAGAATAGCTGGCTCTACATATTAGACCGGGAAACAGGCGTGCCGGTGCATCCCATCCCCGAAGTCCCGGTCTCTACAGTAACCGAACTGGAGGGTGAAGTACCCTACCCAACCCAGCCGATACCGAACAAGGCAGACGGCGAGCGCATGGAGCCAGTGTCCCCGGTATTCCCGACCGACATCCCGGCGCAGCAAATGGAAGCCAATACCCTGGTGGAACAGTTCACCCCGCTCGGCCCGAGCCAGATCTTCGCGCCAGGCATGGGCGGCGGGTCCAGCTATGGTCCGCTGGCCTATGGCAAGAAAACTGGGCTATTGTACGTCGCTGCGATAGATGCGCCGTTCAATTCCGGGCGCGATCCGAAGGGCTACTTCTCGGCCTACGATCCAACTACGGGAGAACTGATCTGGCGACAGATATTCGAAGGATACGCCCAAGCCGGGCCGGTGGTTACCGATGGCGGCTTAGTGTTCGTCGGGGCGGGCAGTAATACCGCGGGCTATTTCTATGCCTACGATGCGGAAACAGGTGAGCAGCTCTGGCGCTTCAATACCGGCTCCGGCGTATTCGCCTCACCGGCGGTGTACTCCATCGATGGTCAGGAATACGTCACGGTTGCCTCGGGCGGTGGCTCGCGCGGTCGTCGTGGCGGCGATCTGATTGTGACCTTTGCGCTTCCCGATTAATGCCGCAGTAGATACAAAGGGGACGGCGGGATTCATTCCACCGTCCCCTTTTTCATTCCAGGATAGCGGGAAATGGTTTACAGCAGAAAAGGGCTGGAATCAGAGAGTGCTGATGACCAGGCGAAAGCCTATGGTGCCGTTTCGAACGCCCGGATCAGCCGCACCCCGTACGCCAGTACGCACATTATTGATGACATCGGCATAGGAGCCTCCGCGCATGACATAGAGTGCATCTTCGGGCAGATTGGTCTCATCATCGCTTGGATCGTAGGGATAGTCCTGTGACGGACTACGGGTAAGTTCCCAGACATTGCCTGCCATATCAGACAGCCCGTAGGAGCATACAGCACACGCAATGGCTCCCACCCCTGCTAAAGCATCCCCATTGAAGTTAGCCAGATCATTTCTGGGCCTGGGACCCCAGGTAAATACGCGCCCATCGGTACCGCGGGCGGCCTTCTCCCACTCCGCCTCGTTGGGCAGCGTGACATGGGCGCCGCCCTCCAGGAAGGCGCTGATCTCCGCTGGTGTCTGAGGTGATGCGCGCAGGCGTTGTTCCAGCCAGCGTCCGTAGGCCAGCGCTTCAGGCCAGGTTATTCCCGTCACGGGTAGATCGCCCGCCCCCGCAAGGTCGATATCATCGGTGCTGAATCTGCTGTCCTCGGTAAACATCGCAAACTGGGCCCTGGTAACCTCGAATCGGCTCACGTAGAAAGCAGGCAGGTCAACCGAACCCTGCCGGCGTAGATTGGACCAGCGCTCATTTTCATAGGCCATGGGATCCAGTGCCGGATTACTCCCCATGACAAATGGGCCAGCGGGAACTTCGACGAAGCCCAGCAGCTCATCGTCCGGTAGATACCAGGCAGCGGGGCGAAATCCTTCGAGGGGTTGTGTATTTGCTTCGGATTCGTCAGAACCCTGCATCTGTTGCAATGAGCTCTCTCGGCTCATCTGGAACGCTGCCAACAGAATTACCAGTGTCATTATCGTGAATCCAACTGTGCGACCCGGCACCTTTTCATCATGTTCCACAGTTTGGTTCATAGCGTATTCCTGTTAGTGCTACAGGCGAATTGCCAATCATGGTCGCAAGCTCTTTCATAAAGCTCATCGCTCGATGCACTCATCAGGTTCAGTCCGCCTTCCCTGAGCAACAGACGCAAGTCCAACTCGTGTGGGTTGTCTTTCAACGCCAGATTATCATCCAATAGGTTGGCACAGGCAGCTTTGAATTTTAGTTCGCAGGATTGACCGAAATACTCCTGCGCTTGTGAATCATTCCGACCGACTATAAGTCCTTGCCGGAAATGAATGCCCAGTTCGTTACAGGCCCAGGCTGCGTTGTCATTGCAGTAGGTTGTTTTAAGCTGCACCAGCCGCTGACAGCTATTGGACAGCTCATTACTACAGGCCTGTTCCCAAAATGGCAGGCTGTCACCGGTATGTTTACCGTCAGTCTTACCCAGCATGGTCATCACGGCAAACACCACGATCCAAACACTCATATGGGCCAGGTTGGCGCGCCCTCCCAGCCAATCGGCTCGCCACACATTTAACAGGGTTTCAGACTTGATCGAGCGAACCGCCCTGTCAATGGCTATCACGCTGAGGTTCAGCAGAGGCACACACAGGAGCTTGTCATAAAACGTGGGCGCACCGAGATTGTCGAGCAGCGTATAGAGCCCAAAGACCCCCAGCCCATACAGCAAACCGAACAGAGTCTTGCCTAGCGGGGTTCTCGGTGAAGTGGAGGGATCTGTGATGAGTAGATGCAACCCCAGGAAGACCGCTGCCGGTATTTCTGAGTCGAGAAAATAGGGAACTCCGAAGTTGGCATTGTAGAGCGCGCCGCATGCGAATAGTGTGATCGCTGCCATTCCCGCAACCAGGGTGATCTCAAATAAATACATGACGATCAGACCGAGCAGAAACAGGAATGTATAGATGTTCGGCGCCAGAGTCAGGGTGGAGGCAATCTCCTGCCCCCAGGTGAGACTCGTGGTATTGGTGAGGATTAACACCGCCGAAAAGAGCCCCAGGGCAAAAGCGGATGGGTTGAATATATGCACGCTGCGGCCTTCCCGCTGCCAGCGCACATATTCCTTACCCATGAAGCCAACCGCGATCATCAAAAACTGCATGTAGAACCAGTCATCCCTGAACCATAGGAACAAGTTAATGCTCAGAATGATCGGGAACGGACCGAAGCCGAGTGTGTAAGCGCGGCGCCGCGACCAGGCCAGTAGAATGTCGAAACTATAGGCAAATAACAGTTGGGCGATGATTAGATAGAAATGGTCATATACCGGTCGCCAGTAATACCCCCAATAAGAAAACAAACTAATCTGTATCAGAAGCTGCACGTAGTGCTGGGGTCGAAGCACGATGCTGAAATCATGGATTTCCGCACGCCGGTTGGACAATACCAGCAAATAGACGAGCCAGGCAGCCAACACGGCTACTGCCGAAACGAAGGACCATAGGACAACCTCGTGCACTCTCGAGGTGAAAGTCAGCAGCAGCAAGGCTGTAATCAAGATCAGGGGCAGTTTGAAATTACCGAGAGCGAAGCCCGTATTAGCGGGGCCTGATGGATTGGGCTGTGCTCCGTGCGCTGCAGAATTCTCGCGCCTGGCCTTGGTTGCCATACTACGTTTACTCTCTCTAGTGGACAGGAAGAATAAACCAGCTTATGGAGCAATTCAATTTGCCTGACTCTGAGCCAAACCCACAAGTTTTGTTTCGGCCTGCGCATGGAAAAAGTAGCAAAAATAGCTGATTAGGAGCAGGCGACGCTTTGTGTCACTGCGTAAAGGGGTAGGTGTAGCAGGGTTCTCATCGAAACTCCTGACAGGCACCAGGATTGCTGACGGTTTAGACGCAGCCATTTGTCCCGGAACCAGAACGCCTCTGCGTCTAACTTATTGTTATTAGATTACATTTTGAGTGTACAGCCGCACGCGCAGCAAATCCCGCGAATAATGCCAGGACATTGAACGGCCAGGAGAAGGAAAAATGGCGAGTGCAGTAGACGCCAGACTATTCTCCGTCTGCGTCTTCATGATCCCGTTCGTGATCGTGCCGATCACGATGATCGTGTTCACCGCCCACAGCCGCATCCACCATACGAAATGGCGCCGCGATTACCGTGCCGGCGGTATCAGCCGTTACGCCGATAACCGTACCGGCGATCGGAAAAGGCGCCTTGATAACCTCAACCGTGGTATCCACAGCCACACCTATCATGGATCCAATGCAACCCGTCAACAGTGTCGATAAGAGCAGGGCTGATAAAATTTTGCCAATTCTCATTTTTTTCTCCAAAACCTGGGACTCGTTCCCCAACCATACGTCGATGAACATGAATAGCAGCTTAATTCTTTGACGCCGGGAATAGCAGATTAGTTACACCGCTCCACTACTCGTTGACAGACAGCCCAAATTACATGGGTTGCAGCAATCCCTACCACACGGTGACGATTTTATTCTTGAATATTCCCTAGAATCCACGTAGGTTCGGCTGATTGCGCCTAAGTAACGTGGCTTAAACATTAGAACAAAAGTTGGAGGTTCCAATGCAGAACAGCGCCATCACCAAAGGATTATTTGCACTAATCGGTGTATTGGTTGGTCCCCTGGTAACGGCCCAGTCCGGTGACATTCCGCGCACCGAGTACGGGCAGCCCGATTTTCAAGGCACTTACACATTCCGGACAATCACTCCCCTGAATCGACCCAGGGAATTGGAACACCTGGCAACTCTCACGCCCGAACAGGCCGTAGAGTGGGAAGAGTTTGAACTGCGACGCCAGAATCGCGATCTGATTATCGATTCGGTCGGTGGTGCCGGTTATCCTCCCGGAGTGATTTCCTACAACAATTTCTGGTACGAGCGCGGCGACCAGACCATCGCCGATCGCAGAACTTCGCTGATCTATGATCCACCCAATGGCAGATCGCCACGGACTAACGCGGCAGGCAGGGATCGTCGCCAGGCTCGTGGCCAGATGGTCTTCGAGAGCGCCGGCCCGGAAGGTCGCACCACGGTTGACCGTTGCCTTACCGGCTTCGTGGGTGGGCCCCCGATGATTCCCGGCTCGTACAACAACAACATGCAGATTGTGCAGACCAGGGATCACATCATGATCCTGAATGAAATGGTGCACTCGGCTCGTATTATCCGCATCGACAGCGAACACCACACCAAGCAGTTGAAGTGGGAGGGTGATTCAGTCGCTCATTGGGACGGCGATACCCTGGTGATCCACACTCAGAATTGGTATCACGATTACAATCTGCGCGGCATGTCCAAGCAAGCCGAGGTTGAAGAGCGTATCAACTGGATCGACGAGAATACCCTGGACTATGATTTCACTGTGACAGATGCGCTGTCCTGGGATGTGTCCTGGTCGGCCAGGCTACCCCTGCGCCGTTCACCAGATCCGGTTTACGAATATGCCTGTCATGAAGGCAATCATGGTTTGATCGGTATTCTGGCCGGATGGAGACGTTACGAATCTATGGGATTCAATGGCGACGGGTCTCCGAAGTCAGACACCGGTACCGTAGAAACCGAAGAGAATTAGTCCACTCCCCAAGGATTTAAAAACAACGAAGGCCAGAAGGGGAATAACACCCTTCTGGCCTTTTCTTTTTTAGATGAATCGTGCCCCTGCCATAGCCCGAATCATGCTACTGCTAGCCTGAGTGCTTAGGCAGCACGATGATGCATTGGTGGCGCCAACGGATGTAACCGGATTTGGCAACGTGCTGGTTGAGACCGACCCGTTTGGCATCATTGTCTCGCACCGTGACTGAATGAGAATCTTATGGAATTGATGCAAATTCTTCCATTTCTACTGGTAGCCAGTGCCTTCGTGCTGATGCCCGGTCCAAATGTGCTGGTAATTGTTTCCACCAGCCTAGTAGCCGGTAAGGCACGGGGCTTGCAGACAGTGCTGGGTACTAGCCTGGCTATGGTGGTGCAGCTATTCGTGGCAGGGCTGGGTACCAGTGGATTCCTGTTGTTAATTGCCGAAGGGCTGGTCTGGCTTAAATGGATAGGCGTCGCGTATCTGACCTATCTCGGAGTAATTTCACTCAACAATTTCTTAAGGAACAAAAAATCCACTGAGCCGACTGCGACCGGGTCCTTTCAGCGAGGGTTCTGGGTGTCACTGACTAACCCCAAGACCATCCTGTTCTTCAGCGCCTTCCTTCCACAGTTCGTCAGCGATGCGAATTCTTATACTTTTCAGATAGCCGCTCTATCACTAATTTTCTGGCTGATTGCGCTGCTTATAGATTCGAGTTACGCGTTGCTTGCCGCACGAATTAGGAACACATTTAACAACTATGATCTGAACCGTATTCAAAATGGAGTAAGTGGCACCTTCTATCTGACCGCCAGCGGCATACTCGCCTATAGTAATCGGGTTTAGGCGAACGCTCCTGCATTCACGAAAAAATGCATGGCAATACTGGCGAAGTAACCCAATGCAATTGCCCAAGACCATTTGAGATGGGAAAAGAAAGTATATATTCCCCTGGCCTGACCCATCACCGCCACACCAGCTGCTGATCCAATAGATAGCATGGAACCACCCACTCCGGCTGTTAGGGTGACTAGCAGCCACTGTCCATGGTTCATTTCTGGACTCATTTCCAGCACCGCAAACATCACGGGGATGTTGTCTACAATTGCCGAAGCGAATCCCACCAAAATATTGGCAGTACTGGCACCCAGGTCAACATAGATAATCTCAGAAACCAGTGCGAGGTACCCGAAAGCGCCAAGGCCGCCGACGCATAAAATCACGCCATAGAAAAATATCAGAGTGTCCCATTCAGCGCGCTGTAAATTGTGATAGATATCGTAGGGCTGTTTACTATCTCGAACATCGTCAGTTCCCATCGATTCTTCAAACATGGCGTCATCGCCGCTCAACACATCGCCTTTCACCAGCGAGCTGGCCATATCGGCATTCATGTAACTGGAATCTCTAAGCTGCAGGTAGTAGCCAAACAATTTCAGCAATCCAAGCCCGGTCATCATCCCCAATACCGGAGGCAAATACAGGAAGTTGTGGAATGACACCGCCATAATGATAGTGATGATAAAGAGCCCAACGACTATCCAGGCACCGAATTTTACTGCGGCTTTCTCGTTTATCGCCGCAGGTTTCCCATTAGAGATAACCATACTCAGGATCCCTGCAGTGACCAACCAGTTCACCAGAGAGGGCAGAAAGAGTACAAAGAACTCCTGAAATTCGACCAAACCTGACTGCCACACCATGAGGGTAGTGATATCACCAAAGGGGCTGAAGGCACCCCCGGCATTAGCAGCTACCACAACATTGATGCAGGCAATTGACACGAATCGTAGGTTATTGCCTCCGACTGCAGTGATAACCGCCGCCATTAGCAGGGCCGTAGTAAGGTTGTCTGCGATTGGTGAGAGGAAGAATGAAATCAACCCGGTAATCCAGAATATCTGCCTGAAGGTATACCCCTGGGAAACCAGCCTGACCCTTAACAGGTTGAACACACCCCGCTCTTCCATAGTGTTGATGTAGGTCATTGCTGCCAGCAGGAATAGAAACAGTTCGACGAACTCCAGCAAATTGTGGCGCACCAGTTCTTCGGCAAGATGAGTTTCACCCACACCGATATACGCAATGGCAACAAGCACCCAGATTACGCCTGCCGCCACAACGGCTGGTTTAGATTTACGCAGATGGATAGTTTCTTCGAAGATGATCAGCGTGTAAGCCAAAACGAAGCAAGCTATCGCTGCATAGCCAAGAGTACTGCCAGTAAGATTAAGCATCGTGGCGTCTTCGGATGCGGCGAAGGCCATGAGCGGCAATAGAGTAAGGCACAAGAAAACCAGCCAGGGATAGACTGAGCTAGTTGCTCTCACGCGCAGGGGTTTGATTCGCATAGAAGGGAAATTCCTGAATGTTGCTATTCTCATTGAGTTACTTCAGAAACCACTGCTGGTCTATCGGTGATCAGTCGGCACTGAAGCTTTTACTTTTTCAAACCTGCAGCAGCTGAATCCAGTTCCCGCAGGTATCATCAAACACCGCTATCCACACACCTCCTGCATTCGTAGGCTTATCTTTAAAGCTCACACCTTTGCCAATCAGGTTTGCATACTCCTGATCGATATCTTCTGTATTAAGTACCGCGGCCGGTATGCCATCAGCGGAAATAGCCTGCTGAAAGGCCAGTGCAGCAGGATGTGCGTTGGGTTCCAACAACAATTCTACGTTGGCATCGCCGCTCTCGCCGACTGTTAACCATCGAAACTCGCCGAGGTCGATATTATTTACAACTTCAAAGCCCTGTTTTTCGGTATAGAAAGTAAGCGCCGTGGCCTGATCCTCGACAAAGACACTGCATAATTTGATCTGCATAAAACCTCCCAGGCTGAGTTACAAGTTGTGACATCGACACACAATACAATTGAATTGGCGATACCCCTAGTTTATTCTTGAATGCCCCCCAAAAAACAGGTAATGAGAGATTTCAAGATGACTGACAAGAACGCTATAAAGGCTATATTCATCGCGCTGGCAGTGGCCCCGGCATTATTGTTTGCGCAGGCTGATATGCCACCGGTTAATGACTTGCCCAACCCTTACATTACTCAATCCGACTATTTCAAGTTGCCCGCCGGCAGAGGCTGGGGTTCATCCAGTACTGTAGATATCGATCTCGACGGTGAGAGTGTCTGGGTCGCAGAACGCTGCGGCGGCAATATCAATGTCTGCGTGCAGAATCCCGATGTAAACCTGATCATGCTGTTCGACAAGAACGGCAACATGGTACGCAGCTTCGGCGCAGGATATATCGCCTGGCCGCACGGCATCGAGGTGGACCATGAAGGCAACGTCTGGGTTGCTGATGCCCGCGGTACCGACCAGGTGCAGGATTATAACGGTGAAGCTTATGGGCACCAGATTCACAAGTTCAGCCCTACTGGTGTACACCTGATGGCGCTGGGCAGAAAAGGTGGTGGCCGGGATGAAGAATTTTTCTACACTCCTAATGACATGCTTGTTGCTCCCGATGGCTCCATCTTCGTAGGCGAGGGACATTCCAGTGCTGAAGGTACCCCCAACCGCGTCCACAAGTTTGACGCGGATGGCAACCACTTGTTCTCTTTTGGTGAGTGGGGTATGGGGCCGGGTCAATTCCGCCAGCCTCATGGCCTGGCAATGGATTCTAAAGGGCGATTATTCGTAGCCGACCGCGGCAACGACCGCATTCAGATATTCGACCAGGAAGGCAATCTTATAGATATTTGGTATCAGTTCAGCCGCAACAGTGGTATCTATATTGATGACCACGATGTGCTGTATGCGGCGGATTCTGAATCGGGTTCTGTAAACCCTGACCATGGCACTTGGACTCGCGGTATTCGTGTCGGTAGCGCAATTACCGGTGAAGTGGAATTTCTGATTCCTGATCCGCAGCCTGACTGCCGCGGCACCTGTACAGCTGAGGGCGTTGTCGCTGATGCTAACGGCAATATCTTCGGAGCTGAAGTCGGCCCGGTTGGCGGCATCAAGCGCTATGTTCGCCCCGTGAAATAGACTCTTCGAGCGGCTTACAAGCGCATATGTAGTGCAGGGCCTGATCACGGGAAGTAGATTAGACTGCTCTCGGAGCCCATTTTCTGGTTTCCGAGAGCAGCCGATGATATTCAGGCCCCAGTAAAGGACCCTAGAATCTCATTAAATGTGGCACTCGGCCTCATCGCAGCCGAGGCAAGCGCCGAATCAGGCTTGTAGTATCCACCCATATCCATTGCCACTCCCTGAACAGTAACCAACTCTTCGACTATCTTCGACTCGTTTGCGGCTAAATCCTCTGCCAACTGCCTGAACTTTTCCTGTAGCTCACCGTCTGCTGTCTGCTCTGCCAGGGCCTGTGCCCAGTACATGGCCAGATAGAAATGAGAACCGCGATTGTCCAGTTCATTCACTTTGCGTGAAGGTGACTTGTTGGTATCGAGAAATTCACCAGTCGCCCAATCCAGTGCCTCGGCCAGAATCTGTGCGCGTTGATTGCCAGTGACATTCGCCAGATGTTCCAGCGAAGCCGCCAGCGCCAGGAACTCACCGAGTGAATCCCAACGCAAGTGGTTTTCCTTCTCAAACTGTTGCACGTGCTTGGGTGCCGAGCCCCCTGCGCCAGTTTCGAACAGGCCCCCACCATTCATGAGAGGCACAATAGAGAGCATCTTGGCACTTGTACCCAACTCCAGAATCGGAAACAAATCTGTTAGATAGTCCCGCAACACGTTTCCAGTGACAGAGATTGTGTCCTGACCCTGGCCGATGCGTTGCAGCGAGAAACGGGTAGCTTCTGCCGGAGCCAGGATGTGAATCTCCAGGCCATCGGTGTCGTGATCAGGCAGGTATTTATTAACCTTGCTGATCAATTCTGCATCATGGGCACGCTGCTCATCGAGCCAGAATACGGCAGGCGTACCGGATTGTCGGGCACGACTGACTGCCAGCTTCACCCAATCCTGGATTGGTGCATCTTTAACCTGGCACATGCGCCAGATATCACCTTGCTCAACCGTATGCGTCAGTACTGCATTGCCATCGGTATCGACTACGCTTATGCTCCCGTTGGCAGGAATTTCAAAAGTCTTATCGTGGGATCCATATTCCTCCGCCTTCTGTGCCATAAGACCAACGTTAGGCACTCTGCCCATAGTCGCAGGATCGAATGCGCCGTTTGCTTTACAGTAGTCGATGACTTCCTGGTACACGCTCGCGTAACAACGATCTGGAATTATCGCCTTCATATCATGGAGCTGGCCGTCGGGCCCCCACATCTGACCGGATGTGCGTATCGCTGCCGGCATGGATGCATCAATGATGATGTCACTGGGCACATGCAGGTTGGTAATGCCCCGGTCCGAATCAACCATTGCCATATCGGGTCTGCCTGCATAACAAACCTGGATAGCGGCTTCGATCTCATTACGCTCGTCATCGGGCAGGTTGGCAATCTTGGCATAAACATCACCGATCCCATTGTTTGGATCAACGCCCAGCACTTCAAACTTTTCGGCATACTTCTCGAAAACATCTCGGTAAAAAACAGTAACAGCATGTCCGAAGATAATCGGATCAGACACCTTCATCATCGTGGCTTTCAGATGCAACGACATGAGGACGCCCTGGCTCTTAGCATCATCGATCTGAGCTGTCAGGAAATCGCGGAGTGACTTCTTATTCATGCAGGAAGCATCAATAATTTCTCCAGCCTGTAACGTAATCGCTACTTTGAGAATCGTTTCATTGCCATCAGCATCGGTATGCTTAATGGAAACAGAGCTTGGGGCCGTAAGCGTGGCGGATTGTTCACTGGCAAAGAAGTCACCACTGCTCATACTCGACACGTGGGTCTTGCTGTCTGCCGACCAGGCACCCATGGGGTGTGGGTGCTTGCGAGCGTAGGATTTTACTGAAGCCGGGGCGCGGCGATCTGAATTGCCTTCGCGTAATACCGGATTTACTGCACTGCCCTTAATCCTGTCATAACGACTCTTGATGTCCTGTTCCTGCTCGTTGCCAGCCTCTTCCGGATAGTCCGGTAGCGGATAGCCCTTATCCTGTAGCTCCTTGATCGCCGCGTGCATCTGCGGAGCCGAGGCAGAAATGTTTGGCAACTTGATGATATTTGCCATCGGGTCCTGGGTGAGTTCACCCAACTCTGCCAAAGCATCAGATTGCCGCTGCTCTTCACTGAGAAATTCTGGAAAATTGGCTATGATGCGACCTGCCAGAGAGATGTCGCGGATATCCACATCGACGCCAGAAGCATCGGCGAAGGCCTTGATAATCGGTAGCAGTGAATGCGTAGCCAGTGCCGGGGCTTCGTCTGTTTCGGTGTAAATAATTGTGGCTTTTTGCTCTGACATCATGTTTCCTTTGCTCTGCTTCGCCCCGATGAGTAACAACAGTTTGAATGACAGAAGACGTTAGTAAATAGATCGATACCCAAATGGTGTGCAGGGTCCAGTTCAATTCCTTCCCCGATTTCCTGGTGGTAGCAATCAGGTGAATCGAATGCCTCGATGGTCCCCAAAAAAAGGCGCGTATTATAGCAGTGAAGAGATACCGCGAATAGTAGGCAGGAAACGAGCTGAACGGGTCAGCGGCAGCCCTCTTTGTTATCCGCTAAACATGAGAGTAAGCCATGAATATTACGACATCACTCAAGGATTTCGTGATTCGCGATGCGTCAATTGACGACTGCGATTTGATTCTGAGTTTCATCAAGGAGTTGGCTGAGTACGAAAAGCTGAGTCATGAAGTGGTCGCGTCGGCTGAGACGCTGCAGAAATCTCTGTTTGGTGAGCAAGCCTATGCCGAGGTACTTATCGGGGAGTTTGAAGGAAAGCCGATCGGTTACGCCCTATTCTTTCACAATTTTTCAACTTTTACGGGGCGCCCCGGTATTTATCTGGAAGACATCTACGTAACGCCGAAGATGCGTGGCAAGGGTTTTGGAAAATGCATGCTGGCCTATCTTGCCAGGCTGGCTGTCGAGAGAAACTGCACCCGGGTAGAGTGGTCAGTGCTGGACTGGAACGAACCTTCACTACAATTCTATCGCTCCATAGGGGCCATCCCGATGGACGGTTGGACCGTACAGCGCCTGCATGGGAACGCACTGGAAGCGTTTTCCGCACAATTTAAGAGTGTTTAAGAATCTGAGATTTGGAGAGTATTTTGAGCAGGACAGTCTATGTGAATGGAAGCTTTGTTCCGGAAGAACAGGCAACGATATCGATCTTCGACAGGGGATTCATATTTGGTGATGGCGTTTACGAAGTCGTACCGGTTATTAATGGCGCTCTGGTGGACAAACAGTACTTTCTGGAGCGGCTCGATTACAGCCTAACTGAATTGAAAATTGACTGGCCCTGTAGCAAGCAAGCCTACATCCAGGTCATGGAACAACTGGTGAAGCGTAATCAGCTTCAGGAGGGCGTGGTGTATTCACAAGTAACCCGGGGTGTTGCCGACCGGGATTTCCCATTTCCTGCCGACACGACGCCCAGCCTGGTGGCCTTTACCAAGGTCATGGACCTGTTGGACAACCCCCAGGCAGAAACAGGAATCGAGGTTATTACCACACCCGACATCCGCTGGAAGCGACGCGACATCAAGACGATCAATCTGCTGGGACAGGTGCTGGCCAAGCAGCAAGCAGTGACTCAGGGGGCCAATGAGGGCTGGATGGTGGAAGATGGCACGGTAACGGAAGGCATCTCATCCACGGCATATATCGTGAAGGACGGCACGGTCATTACCCGGCCCCTGTCCACCTCCATTCTGCCTGGCATTCGCAGGCGCACCCTGCTGGAGATCGCCGCAGCAGCAGGAATCAGAGTGGAAGAGAGGGCATTTACCGTCAAAGAAGCATTGGCTGCCGATGAGGCTTTCATCAGCAGTGCGGGAACCATGACCCAGGCAGTAATCGCCATCGATGGTCATACTGTCGGAACTGGGGTTCCCGGGCCGGTCACGACACAACTGCGCGAGCTCTATAAGTCACGCGTGATGGAGGAAGCTGGAATAAAGGGGTCAGGGTAAAAATACAGTAGTTTTCCTACGGTATTTTTACCCTGACCCCTTTTTTGTTTTTACTCTGACCCCATTTTTGCCCCCTTTGATTTAGATTCTCTCGCTGGAGAACGTCAATACAGCGTCAATGCTGCTTGCTCCCCTAGCTATCATCACCAGACGGTCGATACCCAGTGCCACACCGGAGCAGTCAGGCAGGCCATGTTCCAGCGCGGCGAGCAGTTTCTCATCTACTGGATAGGTCGGTAATTGCAGCACTTCTCGAGCATGCAGGTCTGACTCGAATCGCATACGCTGCTGTTCAGGGTCAGTTAACTCAAAATAGCCATTGGCGAGCTCCACGCGCTGGCAATAGAGTTCGAACCGCTTGGCCACCTGCTCGCCGTGCTGATTTCCCTGGATCTGTGCCAGGGCAGCCTGGGCAACAGGGTAGTCATAGATGAAACAGTTCTCTGGCATCTGCGGCTCTATGCAGTGGCTCATCAATAATTGCAGATAGTCGGTGTCTGACAGGTTTTTGCTACCAAGCTCCACGTGGCTTTCGGCAATGGCGCGCAATTCATCGCCCATCACGCTATGGGGGTTGATACCGAGAAACTGTTGAAAGAGCTCCCGGTAGGAGAGCCGAGGTATAGGTTCGCAGTGCAGCAGCTGCATCACGAGTTGTTCGACTTCGTCTATCAATTCCAGCATTGAGTAACCAGGTTGATACCATTCCAACAGCGTGAATTCGGGATTATGGCGTTTGCTGATCTCGCCTTGTCTGAATGCCTTGCAGATCTGAAATATAGGACCTATGTCAGCTCCTAACAAGCGTTTCATGGCAAATTCAGGCGAGGTCTGCAGATAGAATGATTTCTCTCCCGGAATCGTGGAGGGTGTTGTCTCTAAAGATTGGATATAGACATCAGTAGCTGTGGACCGGGCAAGTAAAGGCGTCTCAATTTCCAAAACCTTGCGGTCGGCGAAGAATTGCCGAATTTCAGTCAGGAGGCCGGCACGAACTTGCAAAGTTTCGAGTGTGGCTCCCGGCTTCCAGTCAACCATGGGTAATCAGTGGCAACCGCTAACTGTTAACACGGTTCTGGTATTCGCCAGTACGTGTGTCGACTCGCAATACGTCACCAATGTTGACGAACAGAGGCACCTTCACAACCGCGCCAGAGCTCAGCGTAGCAGGTTTGGTGCCGCCCTGTGCAGTATCACCTTTAAGGCCGGGGTCGGTCTCAGCAACTTCCAGTTCGACGAAGTTAGGCGGACTGACCGAGATCGGTGCTTCGTTCCAGAGAATCACCTGATAAACATCCTGTTCCTTCAGCCAGTTTTTTGCCTCACTGATGGCGTTCGCATCGGCAGCAATTTGTTCATAGCTGTCATCGGTCTTCATGAAATGCCAGAACTCACCGTCCTCGTACAGGTACTCCATATCCGTCTCCATCACATCGGCTGCTTCGATGGATTCACCCGATTTAAATGTGCGCTCCCAGACGCGACCATTGAGGAGATTTCTGAATTTCACGCGATTGAATGCCTGGCCCTTGCCAGGTTTAACCATTTCATTTTCCAGGATAGAACAGGGTTCGCTGTCTACCAGCACTTTCAGGCCGGACTTAAATTCATTTGTCGAGTAACTCACCATTTTCCCCTCTCGCTTCTAAACTGACCAATGTCTGAGCTGGTTTTTGTTGCTATGAATACCAGTTTTCCGAAAACCACTCTATCTCTTATTGCTCTACAAAAGCTCTCTGCAAAGCAAGCTGATGAACCAAGCGGCCCTTTCTATTACTCATTTTCCTCAACCGACCATTAGATCTGACCTGCCTGAAAAATGGCAACAGATATTATCCGATCTGATTACAGATCCAAAGGAATTAGTGCAACTTCTGGAACTCGATGCATCCCTTTTCCTGGCCAGCGCCGCCACGCTGTTGGGGAACTCTGCCAGGCGAATCGTACTGGTACGGCACTGCATTCACACGCAGGGGTTGAGCCCGGAATTAATCCAAGACTTAAGCCTGTTAGCGACAAATGGCGTCCTGTCACTGAATAAATCGGTGTTTTAAGCGAAATTAACTGTACCCCGTCAGCACCTGAGTCAACTGCGCATCAGTCTCAGCATCAAACACTTTGGCTGCACAACTTAACCGTTTCGTTATCTGTCACTACTGAGTGCCCAGTATGCGAAGCTCGATGTGTCACTGCTCCAGAAGCTTAACGAAAACCGACATAAACAGGCAGAATTGAAGAAAATGGTGACCAAACTCCACCAGCACAATATTCAGGTTGTTGCCGGCGGGGTCGAATCGATGGCCACTATGCCGCTACTATGGCAGGCACAGCTTAATTTTGTGCAAGGAAACCACATTGGAAAGCCCGCCAGTTCACTGGTTTTCGAATTCCTGAAAGACTTCACGCTAGTGCTGCACTAGCCCGGCAACTCCTGCTATTCTTGGCTGTCGAGGCGATCGATAGCCCAGCCCAGCGCGCAGTCAGTACACAGAGGGCGGCACTACACATTGAGAAGCAGCAGTACATAGAGAGAGACAGCGTTGCACGAAGACCAGCCACACAGCGAACCCATTCCAGAGCACTCTGAAGCCCCTGGGGTCACCAACAAACAGATCTCCAGAAAATTTTCTGTCTCAGTATGCCTGTTGCTGCTGCTGGCGATGTGCGTTTTCTGGCTGATCAGCAGTTACAATACACGCAACTTGCTTCAGCAACAGGCTGATGACCTCGGCCAGGCTCTTGCCCGGCAAACCGCAACCCAGTTGACTGAGCTGGTACTGGCCAACGACCTGGTCAGCATGAACGTGGTGCTCTCCGGTATTACACGCGATTCTTCAATCGCAGAAGTTGCCGTCCTCAATGTGGATAATGATGTAATTGCAGTAGCAACTGGCACTCAATCTGAATCTACGCTACTTATCCCCCTACCGATGAGTCCGATAGAAGCGGAATACCTGGCACCGATATCACTGGCAAATTCGGTTGCTGGTTTCGTTCGCGTCAAATTAGACCTAAGCTACATTGAAGCCGGTGCGATAAACAACTTTCTGCTGGTGATAGGCGCAACACTGCTGCTATTGATCGCTGCGGCATCACTTACTACTACTTACTACCAGTACCTGGTGAGCTTTCCCGCTAATCTATTGGCTTTTTCCCTCAGCAATATTCGTAAGGGAAAGATCGAAGCCTGTCCCGAACCGGAAAATTCGAATGAAATAAGCACGGCAATCCGACAATTCAATACCACCGCAGAATTTCTCGCACAAAACACTTTTCTCAATAACTTTGGAGCCCGTCAGCCGTCGGCCGACACACAAAGCTTCAAGAATTTGCCCGGCAAACAGGACGCCACTTTATTGGTTATCAGGTTGAGCAATTTTCAATACCTCGCCTCCACAGTGAGCGAAGAGTGCATGGTCAAGCTCCTCAACAAGTATTACTTCTTTGCCGGGAAAGCCAGCCAGCTTTACAACGGTACCGTAAACTACTGCGCCGACGGCGAAATAATCATCAATTTCGGAGCCATGCAGCCAGAAGAAGAGCAGCCGTTTTACGCGATGTGTGCCGCTCAGCTTTTCCTGCAATTAGTGGGAGATTTGTCGGATATTGAAGGTGAACACATTGCCGTTAAATTTCGCCTGGCTGTGCACAGTGGTCCGAATTATTGTGGCCAGACCACTGAGTCGGGAGATTTGTAGCGAATGCCCGGATAATGCGGTGCTGATCAGTGGCCCTGCCTTCGAGCATGCTGGCGCTGGGACCAGGATCGACGCCGAGGAATTTTCTATTGTCGGAGACGATGAGTGCCTGGTGACCTATCTCGGACATGCGCCGATGTCCGATTTTGCGCTACTTCTTGAAAGACAGGCAATTCAATTGGCTACCCTGTACACAGACTGAGCACGCTAGTCAGCGCTTTCTTTTTCCAGCACTTCGACTCTGCTGACGTTTCTGAATCCTTGTGGCAATTTATTGCCGCGTCGGCCCCGTTCCCCTCGATAGTGCTCCAGGTCTGCAGGTCTTAAGTTGTGATGCCGCCGACCGGCATGCACGATGAGCGTGTCAGCAGATGAAAGCACTGCCATTGCAGCAACAAATTCAACTCTATCGACAACCCGGGCACTGGGGATACCGATTATCTTGTTGCCCTTGCCCTTGGCCAGTCGTGGCAATTCGCTTATTGGAAACACCAACATACGGCCTTCATTGCTGATCGCTACAATCAGATCATTCCCATAGTCGTTGACCATCACGGCAGATAACACTTTCGATCCCTTGGGGCAGCGCAGGATAGCTTTTCCGGATTTATTCTTACTGATCAGGTCACCGACTTTACCGACAAATCCATAACCTGCATCACTTGCCAGCAATACGTCCTTGTCATCTTCGCCAATGACGACTCCCTCGAACGTTGCACCGGGGGGCGGATTGACACGGCCCGATACCGGTTCACCCTGGCCTCTCGCCGAAGGCAGGTTGTGAGCCGCCAGAGAATAGGCGCGCCCTGTCGAATCCAGGAAGATGGCAAGCTGGCTGCTCTTACCACGAGCCGCTATCTTGAACCCATCGCCTGATTTGTATTGCAGCGAACCCGGATCGACATCGTGCCCTTTGGCAGCACGCATCCATCCCTTATCCGACAAGATGATGGTCACCGGCTCGGTAGTCAGTAGCTCAGTCTCGCTAAAGGCCTTGGCTTCCTCTCTCTGAACCAGTGGTGTCCTTCTGTCGTCTCCAAATCTTTTGGCATCGGCCTTTATTTCACTCTTGATTAATGTCTTCAGCCTAGCCGTCGATTTCAATAGTTGCTCGATAGACTTGCGTTCTTCACTTAATTCTTTCTGTTCTGCCTTGATCTTGATCTCTTCCAGCTTGGCTAACTGGCGTAATCTGAGATCAAGAATGGCGTCCGCCTGGCGTTCGGTGATCTTGAATTTCTTCACCAGCGCGGACTTCGGTTTGTCTTCCTTGCGAATGATCTTGATGACTTCGTCAATATTCAAATAGGCGATCAACAGGCCATCGAGGATATGCAGGCGATCCAGGATCTTATCGAGCCGGAACTGCAGCCGTCGCTTGACCGTTGTGGTACGGAACTGCAGCCATTCCTTTAACAGCGCCACGATATTCTTAACCTGTGGTCGCTTGTTAATTCCTATCATGTTGAAATTGACGCGGTAGTTCTTCTCCAGATCGGTGGTGGAAAACAGGTGTGACATCACCGCGTCCTGGTCGATGCGATTGGAGCGCGGAACGACCACGATGCGGGTCGGATTTTCATGGTCCGATTCATCCCGAAGATCCACTACCATGGGCAGTTTCTTCTTCTGCATCTGAGTAGCGATCTGTTCCAATACTTTGGCACCGGATACCTGATAGGGCAGCGCGTTAATCACGATCTCGCCATTTTCAACGATGTAGGTGGCTCTGGCTTTCAATGAGCCGCGACCCGTCTTATAGAGGTCGAGAATTTCATTCTTTGGCGTGATGAGTTCAGCTTCGGTGGGAAAATCCGGGCCCTTGATGATTTTGCAGATATCACCGACTGTGGCCTTGGGTTTATCCAACAGATGAATACAGGCCTTGGCTACTTCGCTTAAATTGTGCGGAGGTATGTCGGTCGCCATGCCAACAGCGATGCCGCTACCGCCATTTAGCAGCACATTTGGCAGGCGCGCCGGCAGGATTTCCGGTTCATCCATGGTGCCGTCGAAATTCGGTTTCCAGTCTACCGTGCCCTGGCCAAGCTCTCCCAGCAACACATCGGCATAGTCTCTCAGGCGTGATTCGGTATAGCGCATCGCCGCGAAGGACTTGGGGTCGTCCTGGGAGCCCCAGTTACCCTGGCCATCGACCAGGGGGTAACGGTAGGTAAAAGGCTGTGCCATGAGCACCATGGCCTCGTAGCAGGCAGAATCGCCGTGGGGGTGAAACTTGCCGATGACATCACCGATGGTACGCGCCGACTTCTTGAATTTGGCGCCAGCCTTCAGGCTCAGCTCCGACATGGCGTAGACAATGCGTCGCTGCACAGGCTTCAGCCCGTCGCCCAGAGTAGGCAGGGCCCGATCATTGATTACGTACATCGCGTAATTCAAATAGGCCTGTTGCGTGTAATTCTTAAGGGCTATCTGTTCGACGCCGTCTTCGTTTACCGTGATGTCTTCGTTCATGCCTGTCTCATTTGTTTAGCTATTCTATTCGGCGTAATCCGCCAGGTTTCCACTGCTCTCCAACCACTGCTTGCGATCCGGGGCACGGTTCTTGGCCAGTAACATATCCATCATCTCGAAGGTGCCAGTTTTCTTCTTCACGGTCGCATTCTCTTCCAGGGTGAGCTGCACCAGGCGTCGGGTGTCCTGCGCCATGGTTGTCTCTCTCAACTGAAGGGGATTCATTTCGCCGAGACCCTTGAACCGCTGCACGTTGATCTTGCCGGTTTTTTTCTCGGCGGCGATCGAGTCCAGAATGCCTTTCTTTTCATCTTCGTCCAGGGCATAAAACACTTCCTTGCCGACATCGATGCGAAATAGCGGAGGCATGGCGACAAATATATGACCGGCTTCCACTACCGGCCGGAAATGTTTAACAAACAAGGCACACAGCAAGGTAGCAATATGCAATCCATCGGAATCCGCATCGGCCAGAATACAGATCTTCCCATAACGTAGCCCGGCGATATTGCTGGAGCCCGGATCCACGCCCAGGGCAACCGCGATATCGTGTACCGCCTGAGAAGCAAGAATTTCACTGGAATCCACTTCCCAGGTATTAAGAATCTTACCGCGCAGCGGCATGATCGCCTGGAATACCCTGTCTCTGGCTTGTTTCGCCGAGCCGCCTGCCGAATCCCCTTCCACCAGAAACAGCTCCCCGGCCATCACGTCTTCGGTCGAACAGTCGGCCAGTTTTCCCGGCAATGCCGGTCCCGATGTGATTTTCTTGCGGGCCACCTTCTTGCTCGCCTTCAGGCGGCTCTGGGCATTGCTGATACAGAGTTCGGCTATCGCCTCGGCTTCTGCAGTGTGCTGATTCAGCCACAGGCTGAATTCGTCTTTTACGACGCCGCCTACGAACACCGTGCATTGCCTCGAAGACAGCCGCTCCTTGGTCTGTCCTGAGAATTGCGGGTCGAGCAATTTGGAAGACAGCACATAGCAGCAATTTTCCCAGACATCGTCCGGCGATAACTTGAGTCCGCGTGGTAGCAGACTCCTGAATTCACAGAATTCCCGCAGGGCATCGGTAAGGCCGGTGCGCAGGCCGCTGACATGGGTTCCGCCCAAGGGCGTGGGGATCAGGTTGACATAACTTTCTGCCGTTATCTCTCCACCTTCCGGTAACCACTGTATTGCCCAGTCCACCGCTTCGTCATTGCCCTGGATCGAGCCAATGAAGGGTGCCTCGGGCAGGGTTTCAAAATTCGCCGTGGCCTGTATCAAGTAATCAGTCAGACCATCCTCGAAACACCACTCTTCACTCTGGGCTTTTGCCTTGGAGACAGTATTATCAATGAAAACAACACGTAGTCCCGAGCAGAGCACGGCCTTGGCTCGGAGTACGTGCTTCAGCTTGGGAATAGAAATCTTGACCGAATCGAAATATTTCTCATTCGGTAAAAACTTGACCATGGTTCCGGTATTGCGCCTACCGACCTTGCCGGTGGCTTTCAATTCAGAGGCTTTCTCTCCATCTTTGAATTTCATGAAGTAGACTTTGCTGTCTCGCTTCACCGTGACTTCTAGATATTTCGACAGGGCATTCACCACGGAAACTCCAACTCCGTGTAATCCTCCCGAGTACTGATAATTCTTCTTGGAAAATTTTCCACCGGCATGTAATCGAGTAAGGATTAGCTCTACACCGCTGACTTTTTCACCCCTGTGTTTATCCACGGGCATGCCTCTGCCGTCATCACTAACTTCGACAGAGCCATCCTTATTGAGAGTAAGAACTATGCTATTTGAAAATCCCGCCAGCGCTTCGTCAACACTGTTGTCAATCACCTCCTGTATAAGATGATTGGGCCGTGTTGTATCGGTGTACATGCCCGGCCGTCTTCTGACTGGATCCAATCCAGTCAGTACTTCAATCGCGTCGGCGTTATAGGTGTTTGTCATCGGTTGTGCTTGAATCAGAAGGTAAAAAAATTACTGCAGGTGAATAATATTTTATCACACAGATCGGCCAATTCTTGAGAGCAAAAATTCAAAGATAGCAGGCAATTCGGCATCATAGTTCTCATAGCTGTGGTTGCCATTTTCGCGAATAAGGCAGTGGGTTTCACCATATTTCTCTACCGCCTTACGATAATCCAGCGTTTCATCCCCAGTCTGTAACAAAACCCAGAAATTGTCGGGATTCGCCAGTTGAGGCTTGTCCAATTCCTTCAGCTCTTCGATATGCGTTTCTGTCACAGTATGCATCTGATTGGAATAGTAATTCTTGTGCTCTCCGAGGTGGGTCTCCCAGAAATCGTACGGCCTGACTGCCGGATTAATCAATACCGCTGGTATTCCGTATTCTTCAGCAAGGTAGCTTGCATAAAACCCTCCCAGCGAACTCCCCATAAGCTTCAGATCGTAACGGCCATGTGATGCAACGATAGCTGTAAGCTCTTTTATAGTTTCTGCAGGGCCATTATGCAAAGTTGGAACAAGTATTTGAGATTCCCAGCCAACCTGCTGGCAATAGCGAATAGTTTGCTGTGCCTTAACTGATAATGGCGAGCTGAGAAACCCATGCAGGTATAGAAAGAAAGGGTTGGGGGACAAAGTCTAACACACGACCAAGTTAGGGGCTTTCTGAGCAAGTATGTGACCCCGTTTGCTCACAGCAAAATCTCTCTTGCTCAAAGCAAAACCACTCAGCGGGGGTCTATCGTACTCTGCCGCCAGAGCGCCTTGATAGCAGAATTAGCTGTAGCTCAGAGCAGTCATAGTCTTGTTCGCAGTCCTCAGTATCCCTGGCTAGCGAAGTCTGCTTCGATTTCAAATCCCGTTACCCGAACCACTTCAGTTTCTATGCTTCCATCCGTTGACGGCGTTAAGGTTCGATAGCCTGGGTTTAACCTATCTAATGCAAAATTCCCAACTTTAGGCTTGAACTGGATACAGGTCGAAGGGGTGCACATACATCTAATACCTGCATGGACGTAATCGAGAGCCTGATGGACATGGCCATAGACAATGCAATCTACTTTATTGAACTTGGAAAGTAATTGGAAAAATTCCTTGCCGTTATTCAAGCCAATGTCTTTCATCCAGCCCGCATTGCCTTTGACGGGATTATGATGAAGGCAGATAAGGCAGTGATCGACTGATTCATCTGCCTGGGCGGTTTGTAGACAGTCTTTAAGGAATTCCAGTTCACTCTTCGACAAATTGCCGTGTACCTGGCCCAGGATACTGGTGTCCAAAAAGAGTATTTGCCAGTTGTTTATTTGTACGAGTTTTTCACTGACATCGGATCCCGCTGCGACTTTTTCCATCACATCAATATTGTCATGATTCCCAGGAATCCATCGAAATGGTGAGCCGATTTCTTGCATGGCATCAACAAATTTTGCGTAGGCCTTCTCCGATGCGTCCTGTGCGATATCGCCCGTGGCAAGAATGAGGTCGAATTCATTTCCTTTCTCATTCCGTTTCAAAATTTTTACGACGTGATCCAGGCTGTCCTGAGTGTTCATCTTCAACAGAGTGCCGGCAGGATTGCCATAAAGATGAGTATCAGTAATCTGTAGCAGACGAATTGGGCTTTGTGTAGTCAGTGCGGTCATGACTGCCTTGTAGCTTTTCTATATAGCAAATAATAGCTCTGACGCTTTTGTGCTTCTACCTACTTTTAGACAATGTGTTAACCACTCTCCCAAAAATTTGTTCACCTGCATTTTTTCATCTGCGTGATACATTTTTGGATTTGGCTGTGTATATCTTGGCTTCAAATTACGATGGCCTTGATAAGACACAATTTCGGCCGTACTGGCATCATGATAAACCCTTACTAACATCGATGGATTAGTCATCCACTTTTTAAATTCAGGTTTTTGGGTGATTTCCAGCGTGGTTGTATACTTGAATGCTTCCAGAATTTTTATTCTAACTGTAACCTTCTCATCCGAGTCATCGAGATCGGAAATAAAAAATTCTGAAGCAAGCCCTTCTAGAACTTTTTCAGGTTCATTTGTTTGCAGTGACTGATTGGTACGTGTCAAAGATGAATTAACTGAATCTAGAAGTGCGTATTCAATAAACGACTTATCCCTATAGGCTTGCAATTGTGGTACCAATTTGAGCAAACGAATGTAATTCGCATCACATTCCGCCATTTGCTTGATTAAATCGATACTGTAATTGCTTTTCGACATATTCCTGATTTTTTGCCTATTCTAAATCTCATCCAGCTGGTTTTAGCGCACCCACAGCACTAGTCTTATAGTCGGCGTTTTCCTCACTATAGTGAAGGAACCTCTAATCGACGTCCAATTGTAACGATTTGACGGAGTTTTGCGAGTCCGGGGATTGAGATTTTTCCATTTACCTTATATCTAGCCGGGGAGCCTATTCCCAGTGCTTCAGCAGTTCTGCCTTGTGCAATGCCAACCATTGTAAGGCGATAATCGACATGGCGTTGTTTATGTGGCCTGATTCTATCGCAGTCAATGCCTCTGCTAATGGCAACACCACAACTTCAATATCTTCATGTTCTTCGGTCAATCCAAATATCCCGCCCGCCCCACTGGCATCGACCTGGCCACAGAACAAAGTAAGCTTTTCGTTGCTGGCGCCGGGGCTGTTCAAGTAGTCACAAATCTTAAATAAGTTGTGCGGAGTGCAATTTGATTCTTCTTCTGATTCCCGTATTGCCACCTGCTCGTGTTGTTCTCCTTCACCAACCATACCCGCTACCAATTCCAACAACCACGGGGTTGATTCTTCGTCCATCGCACCAGTCCTGAACTGCCTTACCAATACAACTTCATCTCTGGCTGGATCAAACAGCAATACCCCTACTGCCTCGTCTTTAACCAACAACTCTCGCTGTAATATTTCACTCCATTTGCCGTCAAACAACCGGTATTTTAGTCGCAAAGTTTCAACACGCAAGAATCCCTGGTGGCAATTTTTGCGCGACAAGACCTCAAAATCTTTGACACTGAATTGTGTTGTTAATCTGGACATCTGGAATGTTATTCAACCGATGGTGCATGAATTAGACTAGTGGTGCATGAATTAGACTAGTGGTGCATGAATTAGACTAGTGGTGCATGAATTAGATTAGGGGTGCATGAATTGGATTAGGAGCCCTCTAAACAAGTATAGAGCCGCTCTGATCTTTTGCAAAAACCTTTGTTAGTAGCAATTTTACTTTGTCGCGTATCTCGACGCAGACTTCATCGAAACAGGCATCGATTTCAACCTCGGTACCAGTTGCCTTCGCTGGATCAGGAAAAGGAAGGAACAGTTTCTGTTTACCCGCAGGAGTGAGTGGGCACAAGCAGAGTAGGAAAATGAGTGTTGGCTAGTTCTCCGGCCCATCCCTCTGCCATCTGAGGCCGGCATGAATTCCCTGTGCAGAGAAACAACAGGTTCATTTTGATTCAAACTATGGGGCTTCTAATCGCGGTTGGTAACTTCCAATAAATGGTAACCAAACTGTGTCTTCACTGGTCCCTGCAATGTATTTATATCCGCCTTAAAAACTACTTCATCAAATTCTTTGACCATCATGCCCGGCCCGAATTGGCCCAGGTCTCCTCCTTGTGCTTTCGATGGGCAGTTAGAGTGAGCCTTTGCAACATCACCAAAATCTTCACCCGCATCGATTCTATCTTTTAATTGCATGCATTCTTCTTCGGTATCTACCAAGATGTGCCGTGCGCTAGCTACTGTCATTTTCTATTTCCTCGATCACCGGTTCTAGCCATTATGCCTCAATCCCATACACAGAGCACACAAATAATCCCTGTTGGGCTATAATGCCTTTCCTATCGGTGATTGTGACAGCATCGACGCTGTAGATCTCGCCACTGCTGGATTTCTCTTTTTAGAAAATAGTCTTACACGAACAAGGTGTTGTTATGCCATTGCCAGAAGAATTACCAAGAAAGCACGCACACACTCGGGCCATCAGTTACCAGGGTTATGAACGCGAAGATGGGCTATGGGATATCGAAGCCCATATGACGGATACTAAAACTTACAATTTCAGAAATAGTTGGCGCGGTGAGGTCAAAGTAGGCGAGCCTCTTCATGAAATGTTGCTCCGCGTGACTATCGATAATGAGTTTGTGATAAGAGACGTCGTTGCAGTAACCGACAACAGTCCGTTCAAAATTTGCCCTGAAATTACTTCAGTCTATAAAACTCTGGTTGGAATTCGTATGGGTCCCGGCTGGCGCAAGGCGATTCGCAAGAAAGTTGGTGGTGTCCAGGGCTGCACACACTTGACCGAGTTGTTGTTTCCCATGGCGACCGTGGCCATGCAGACCATCTGGCCGCTACTCAATCATAAAAGGAAGGCGGTGGATTCCGACACACCGAAAAGCGACAAAAGTAGCAATCGACCGATAGTACTGGATACTTGCCACGCCTGGTCAACAGATTCCCTCATAGTGAAGGAGAACGCACCCAACTACTACACGGGTGACTAAGGTCCCTCTGGTGGCCTGTTATCGATAGAAGAGCGGCATTACTACGGAAATTATTACACCCTCCCGGTCACTGCGGTTCTCTGCCCGTATCTGTCCACCGTGAAAATCGGTGATTATCCTGGCAATGTGCAGGCCCATACCGAGATGAGGCTGTTTCTGTTTCTCCTGGGGTCTTACCGAGATCATGGAGTCGAACAGCCTGTCTTTCATCTCATCCGGTAAGAAAGGACCGGCATTGGACACTTTGATGACAGCGTGATCACGCAGTGTTCTGCAATATACGGTTATAGGCTGATCGGCGTAGGAAAACTCCGCCGCGTTAGCAATCAATTTATCCAGAAGCTGTGCGATATATTCCGGCACACCATTTATGTGAATCGAGCCATTCGGAACATCCAGCTCAAACCTGGAATCGGGATAAGCCAATTTGTATCCTTCTACACAACCATGAATGACGTCACTTAGATCAATCTTTTCCTTTTCAGATGTTTGCAACATCTGTTCCAGGCGAGTCGCTTCACTCATGTTGGTAAGAATTAGATTGAGTCGACTGATTCCTTCCTCGGCCCGTTCCAGGTACACCGCTGACTCACCAATGTTCTCCTGCATGCTGAGATTTTCCAACGATGACCTGACAACCGTTACTGGCGTGCGAAGTTCATGGGACAAGCGTGAGGACATGTTCTCGAGATAACTGGTGTACTGAGTCAGGCGTTCAACGATGTTTGAGAAGCTGCGGGACAAGTCGCCAATTTCATCGGAATTTTTCGACGCGACAATGGTATTTTGCACGCTTCCTGTGTCATCGATGATTCCTTCTGCCTGATTTCTCAGTCCACGAATTCGATTCGAAATCCGAGAGGCGAAAAAGAACAGTCCCAGGGTAACCAGAAGCATCACCGCCAGAATAGTATTGAATAATTGCTCGAGAGCCTGGTTACGAAACGTGCGCAATCCATTCATATTCTGATCAACGACCACTGCGCCCATCACTTCCCCATTAGCCAGAATCGGGTGGGCCGCTTCGAGTAAGCGTGTCTGGGTGTCTGCCAGAGTCCGAAATTGTGTGATTGCTTGGCCCTGCAGAGCCGAATCGATATGGGTACCCTCCCTGCTTACATCGGAATACAATTCGTCGAAAAAATCGTTGCTGGGTTTGGTGAGGATTCGGTAGTAAAGCGGGTCTAAGATCTGGTCTTGTACATAGAGCCAGTACTTGTTGACTTCACCCTCATCCAACGCAGGAGTCAGCTGCAGACCGGTAGCAGACTGTATGTCTCCGACTGTTAGTAGTACCCGCCCGCCGCGATCCACTACCTGAATGCGTGAGTTATTGTGCCTCATGCCGTCAACAATTCGGTCAATCTCCGGTGTCGGCAGCTGCAATGAACCAAGGCGCTCTGCATCATCCGCTCGATAAGTCGCCACCACCGTGCTGATTGCGCGGCTTTCGGGGTCATCGACATCGAAAACAGCGAATCCGAGGCGATCACCCAGCATCTCCATGGGAATGCGTAGTTCTACTGCGTAGCCATTGTCTGTCTCGTACCATTGACCTGTGATGCGCTCCTCATACACTGGATCCGAATAGTCTTCGCGAACCTTGAAGGGATAGATCGTATCCGGCTCATAAGGAGCAATGACGAAGCGACTAATATCATGCCCTTCCTTTGACAACATCGAAACTTGCAGAAAATCACTGCGGTGGACAGTAATTGCTTCCGGGTCGCGATAGACCACATGGTCGTCACTTACCTTGAAATAAGCGTAGAGGAATCCATCATATTCTCCCACCATGCTTTTAAACTGTACCGAATCGTCTTGTGCATAGAGGCGGGCAGGGTTGAGTGAAGTCCTCAGATAGTCTCGGCGATCATAATCGACTTCGTACTGTTGGTACTCACGCCAGTCGACAACTGATCCATCGTCCAGTGAAAGTGGCGAATAAATTTGATAAACGTATAAGTCTTCACTGCGTCTTGCCGGACTATAGCTTCCCTCATCAAACAGGTTGGGTCTTTCATTGAGTGCGGTAGCGACTGCCTGCGCAGTTCCCAGCACAGTTTGTTCCTGGCCTCTGGTCAAAATCTCTTCCATTTCCAGAATGTACTGGTAACCAAGCCATGGAATAACCAGTAGAAAACTGGAGAGAAATACCAGTTTAGAGCGAATTCCAAATGGGTTTTTGAGTGCTAGTTTCATTAATTTTACTTAATGACCTTTGAGAGTTGACTTTCAGGCTTTGCTGTTTGCATCGCCAGGTTCGTCACATAGGCACAAAGTCGAATTTTGACTAAGGGCCCTCTGAACTAGAGGCAATCTAATGATTGACAGCTGGTTCGACATTCCAGCGATAGCCCATGCCATAAACCGTTTCAATGCAATCAAAATCCTTATCGCCTTGCACAAATTTTTTGCGAATACGCTTTATGTGCGATGTGATCGTACTGCCATCAACAAAAATCTTGGATTCCTGCATTAGTACCTGCCTGCTCTTCACATGACCTGGATATTTGGCGAGCGCATGCACCATCCAGAATTCAGTCACCGTAAGCGGTACAGCCTGATCCTCCCATTGTACAGTCAGACGACTGATATCCAGAGTAAGCTTGCCTCGCTGCAGCAAACTTTCCGGCGAAGGAGGTTGGTCGATAACCTCAAGCCTCCGGAAAAGCGCAGCTATTCTCGCAGTAAGGTGAGGCAGACTGATATCTTTGGTTAGATAGTCATCGGCTCCCATACGCAGTCCACTGACCGTATCGAAATCGTTGTCTCGCGCCGTCAAGAAGATTATTGGCAGAGTATCGGAAAGAGATCGCAGGGACTGGCAAAGCGTAAAGCCACCATCGATTTCATTCTCAAGGCCAATATCGATTATTGCCAGGTTGGGCAAGCGAATATCGAAGGCAGACATGGCATCTTTCCGATTGGCATAGGTCTGGACTTCATAGCCTTGTTTACGCAGGACATCGGCATAATTCTCACGAATAGCCGCTTCATCCTCCACGATTGCAATTCTTCTGCTCATAACCCTATTTTTCTTAGCCTTCAATAAGTTAGGCGCGACTATACCTCATTTGTCGCGCTATTTTCAGTACTGGTTCTTGCGCGGCTTCGATTGCCATTATTCTGCCATAATTAATCACCACATGGCCCCATTCCCCGCCCCTGCCGGCAATAAACCTTGTGTTTAATACTCTCACCGATTCATCGAAGAGGCGCCTGACTGAAGAGCTGCTGGAACTCAAAGATTTGTGGACTAACTACTTAGACTCTTCTGATCAGATTTTTATTCAACAAAAACACAGGTTTTACGGCTATGTTAAAGAAATTCTCATTGATACTAGTTGCCTCGGCTCTGGCAAGTAACGTACTGGCTGATACGCAACGAGCGAACTACGATAGTTCCCCAAGCCGCGCAGAGAACACAGGCTTTTTTACTGGCGCTGCTCTGGGTGCGGCCACGGGTGGCCCCGCAGGCGCAATAGTCGGTGCCGCCATGGGGGCTCTTGTAGGCAATGGTTGGAATGCCAAGGAACAGGTTGTCGATCTTCAATCCGATCTGTATCAATCCCAACTCGAACTGGCCGCCTTGCAGGAACAGTCCGCAGCGACGAGAAGGCAATACCAGTTAGCCCAGCTGGAACTGGAGAGATTGAAGACTGCGACTCCGCGAGTATTACCCGCCTTCCTGCCCACTCAAACAAGCGAAGCCTGCTGTGACAATACGGTGCTGTCGGTCCACTTCCGTACCGGCTCAAGCACTATCGAGTCCCATTACGAAGAACAACTACAAAGCCTGGTGAAATTGGCGAAGCAAATGCCCAGTGTCAACGTTGAGATTACCGGTTATGCCGACCGCAACGGAGATGCCCAGGAAAATTTGCGCCTTTCTCGACAGCGCAGTGATTCGGTCAAACAGTTCTTTGGCAAAATGGGAATTGGAAATTCTTCCATTAGTACTATCGCCTACGGCGAAACTCGCCCGGTGCAAACCACACAAAGTTTCGAGACTGATTTCTTCGACCGGCGGGTAATGGTGAAGCTGCGAGATAGCAGCAAACAATTGCTAACTCAGACTCCAGATGGTGAGTGAGGCGCAACGTAGAACTAATTCGGAGATCAGAACATGAAAGACATCAGGCTCGTCATGGGTAACAAAAACTATTCCTCATGGTCACTGTGCCCCTGGCTATTACTCAAGATGTTTGATGTTGAGTTCGAAGAAATTCAGATCGCGCTTTACCAGGATAATACGGCGGAAAAGCTTGGGCCATATTCTCCCTCGTTGAAGGTTCCCGTACTGTTGCACAAGGAGGTGACAGTGTGGGATTCGCTTGCCATCTGTGAATATGTCTCGGAGGTCATCCTTGGCGGTGCAGGATGGCCAGCGAATCCCAAACGCAAGGCCAATGCACGCTCGATAAGTGCCGAGATTCATTCGGAGTTCCCTGCCCTGAAGAAGGATTGGCCGATGAACTGCAAAGCCTCTTTTAGTCTTTCCCCGTCAGAGGAGCTGGCAGATGAAATCTCCCGTATTGATGCAATATGGAGCTGCTGTCGTCGCCGCTATGGGGAGAATGGCAACTATCTCTATGGTCGCTTCTCCATTGCGGACTGCATGTTTGCTCCCGTAGCGGTGAGTTTCGATGCCTATGGTGCTGAGCTTAGCAGCGATGCCCATGCCTATTTGCAGGCTCTGCTGGACAATCCCTTCGTACAAAAATGGATTACGCTGGGTAGAAGGGAGAAAGAACCGCTATCAATCGCCTATGCAAGCAACGGCTGATCGCCACTCGCACTAAGCTTCAGAACCCACAGCCAAATCCCACAACATCAAAGCCCTGCGGGGCTTTTTTGTGGCTCGTCGATCGCTTTCCTGATGAGTCAAAATGCCAGGGCTCCTAATAAAGGAAGTTGGGCTGACGATAAATTACTAAATAGTCTCTGAGATTTGATTAGGAATTGGGATTGTCAGCTAAGAATATCATTCAATTCTGGTTTGAAGAATGTGAGCCGAAACAGCGCTTTAGCAAAGACGCCAATTTCGATGAGCTGATTCGTTCCAGATTCATAAAACTTCATAAGAAGGCACGCAAAGGCCTGCTCTACACCTAGCGAGAGCATCCACTGGATGCCCTTGCTGAAATAGTTATTCTCGACTAATTCTCAAGAAACATGTTTCGCGGCACACCCAAGGCATTCGCCAACGACGTGCTCGCTCTGGTATTGGCGCAGGAAGCCGTGCGGCAAAAACTGGACATCGGACTCACTAACATACAGAAAGCATTTCTCTACATGCCTTTCATGCACAGCGAGTCAACAGAAATTCATGAGATCGCGATATTCCTATTCAGCAAGCCTGGGCTCGAGGATAACTTCAACTTTGAGGTAAGACACAAGAAAATCATTGATAGGTTCGGGCGCTATCCCCACCGCAACGAAATACTCCAGCGGGAATCGACAGCCGAAGAATTGGAGTTTCTAGCTCAACCAGGATCCGGCTTTTAGTACTATCGATTTAGCCCTGTGGTTAACGAGAGGGCAACACATCTCTAAGCTTTTCTGCCATATCCAAAATGGCCTGCTCCGTAGTTTCCCAATCCATGCAGGCATCGGTAACTGAAACTCCATACTTCAGTTCAGACAGATCCTCTGGAATAGACTGATTGCCAGCATTGATATTGCTCTCCAGCATTACGCCGATAATCGACTCATTACCCTCAAGAATCTGGTGAGTTATGTCCTTCAACACCAGAGGCTGCACCTCGGCATCTTTACTCGAATTCGCATGGCTGCAATCAATCATGATGTTACCGCTTACACCCCCTTCGGCTAAGGCTTTTTCACACAGTGCTACGTGGACTGTATCGAAATTAGGGCCATTACTGCCTCCTCGCAGCACGACATGAGCGTAAGGATTACCTTTAGTGGTGACCACTGAAACCTGACCCTCACTGTTAATGCCTAGAAACCGATGTGGACTGGATACAGACTGCATTGCATTAACCGCGACTATCAGCCCACCGTCGGTACCATTCTTGAATCCAACAGCGGAAGACAAACCTGAAGACATCTCTCGATGGGTTTGAGATTCGGTGGTACGTGCGCCGATGGCAGACCAGACAATCAGGTCCTGTAAATACTGCGGAGAAATAGGGTCGAGGGCCTCGGATGAAGTAGGCAGACCCAAATCCACGATATCCATCAACAGCTTTCTGCCTCTGCGCAGGCCTTCTTCAATCTTGAAGGAGTCGTCGAGGTGAGGGTCATTGATGAGCCCCTTCCAGCCAATAGCCGTGCGTGGCTTTTCGAAGTAAACCCGCATAACCACGTAGAGAGTGTCCTGTACTTTTTCAGCGAGTACTTTAAGTCGGTTTGCATAATCGATGGCGGCTTCGGTATCGTGAATCGAACACGGGCCTACAACAATGAACAATCGCGGATCCTTTCGGTCGAGAATCGAGAAAACAGTATCCCTTGAGCTCTTGACTGACTGCAGGGCGGCGCCTTCTAAAGGCAGTTCGGCCTTTAGTTGCTCGGGTGTGATAAGCGCGTCATTTGACGCTATATTCAAATTGTCAGTTACTTCCGACATGCTAAATTTCTTACTCGAAAAAAAAGGTCGGCAATGATAGCAAATAGTTGTTTGCAAAGTCATACTCGCAAACGGATATTTTTCAGAAGAATACAGGATGAGGCATGGCAGGAATTAGGAGTGATAGACAGAGCAATGCTGATAGCGAAGGAGTGCAGATAAGCCAGGATTTCGATGCTGGGAATATCGAGCTCATTGCGTGTGAAGATCCGACCAATATCCAATTGAAAATTCGGCCGGATGAGCAGTCCGAATTTTACCAGTGGTTCTATTTCAGACTAAGTGGTGCGCAACATACTCGATGCAGAATTAGCCTACTCAATGCTCAGGGAGCTGCCTACCCAGACGGGTTCAGAAACTACCGCATCCTGTACTCCTATGATCAACAGGAGTGGTTAAGGCACGACTCGCAACTTCATGATGGTGTACTTTCGTTTGAGTTCAAACCAGAACTCGACTCAGTGTATTTCGCCTACTTTAACCCTTACTCCATTCAGAGGCATCAGGGCTTGATAGCAGCGGCTAAAAGCGCGGTTCATTGCTCCCATCGCGTACTGGGACTAACACTGGATGGCCAGGACCTCGATTTGCTCTCCTTCGCTAGCGTTTCTGATTCAGAAGCTGCTACCCCGAAGAATTGCTGGGTTATCGCGCGCCAGCATCCCGGTGAGACAATGGCGGAGTGGTGGATGGAGGGCTGTGTCGAAAAGCTGCTGGATACCGAGTGTGCGCTCACGCAATCCCTGTTACAAAAATGCAATGTACACCTGGTGCCGAATATGAATCCCGATGGGAGTCGACGGGGTCATCTGCGTACCAACGCAAAGGGGCGTAATCTCAATCGCGAATGGGCTAAACCCGACATGACCTCTTCTCCCGAAGTCTTTCTTGCGAAACAGGCTATGAACGAAATCGGAGTGGACTTTTTACTGGACGTACACGGTGATGAGTCTCTGCCCTATTGTTTTATCGCAGGCACGGAAGGGCTCAGTGAATGGGATGAGGTCAAACAAGCGCAGTTGGATTTTTATAGCACAACACTGGCTGAACTAAATGCTGACTTCCAGACCGAACAGGGTTATCCAGCCAAGCCTCGAGGCCAGGCAAACCTGACCATGAGTACGACACAGATCGCTCACCTGCATGGCTGTCTTGCGATGACTCTGGAGATGCCGTTCAAGGATACGACCGCAACTCCCGATGAAAAATACGGGTGGTCTGCCGAACGAAGCAAGTGTCTGGCCGACTCCTGCCTGGAAGCACTGGATCATTACCTGACGAGCAACTTCCAGGGTTCCTAGACCTTATGATATAGCCTGCGCCCCTGCTGGTTATACTCATCTGCCATCTCTTCCATGCCTGACTGAATGGCCACATCAACATTGTCCATTTCCTTGGACGCCGCATAGTCCCTGACCTCTTGTGATATTTTCATCGAGCAGAACTTGGGCCCACACATGGAGCAAAAATGTGCCACCTTGCCCGATTGTTTAGGCAGAGTTTCATCATGAAATGCTCGAGCGGTGGTGGGATCTAAGCCCAGGTTGAACTGATCTTCCCAGCGAAATTCGAAACGCGCCTTTGATATGGCATTGTCCCTGAGTTGAGCGCCAGGATGTCCCTTTGCCAGATCGGCCGCATGTGCAGCAATCTTGTATGCCATGAGGCCGTCTTTGACATCCTGTTTATTAGGCAAGCCGAGATGCTCTTTGGGCGTTACGTAGCAAAGCATGGCACAGCCGTACCAGCCGATCATGGCAGCCCCTATTCCCGATGTGATGTGGTCATAACCCGGCGCTATGTCCGTGGTTAGTGGTCCAAGCGTGTAGAAAGGTGCCTCGTCACACACTTCGAGCTGTTTATCCATGTTCTCTTTAATCATGTGCATGGGGATGTGTCCGGGCCCCTCGATTATGGTCTGCACATCATGCTTCCAGGCCAGCTTGGTAAGTTCACCAAGGGTCTCCAGCTCACCGAACTGAGCCGCATCATTAGCATCGGCTACAGATCCAGGCCGTAATCCGTCACCTAGTGAAAAAGAAACATCGTAGGCTTTCATGATTTCACAGATGTCTTCGAAGTGGGTATAGAGAAAATTTTCCGTATGATGAGCCAGGCACCACTTAGCCAGGATGGCCCCACCGCGCGAAACGATTCCAGTAACACGCTTTGCAGTAAGGGGTACGTAGCGCAGTAAAACACCAGCATGAATGGTGAAGTAATCGACTCCCTGCTCCGCCTGCTCAATCAGCGTGTCGCGATAGATTTCCCAGCTTAAGTCTTCAGCAATGCCATCGACCTTTTCCAGGGCCTGGTAGATTGGGACGGTACCGATTGGCACCATGGAATTTCGAATAATCCATTCTCTGGTTTCGTGAATATTCTTTCCGGTTGATAAATCCATAACCGTGTCAGCACCCCACAGTGCTGACCAGGTCATTTTCTCAACTTCTTCTTCAATTGATGAGCTGACAGCCGAGTTGCCGATATTGGCATTGACCTTAACCAGGAAGTTACGCCCGATGATCATCGGTTCGATTTCGGGGTGATTAATATTAGCAGGGATGATGGCACGACCCATGGCAACTTCTTCGCGCACGAACCCTGGCGTTATTTCCTGTGGGATGCTGGCTCCGAATGATTGACCATGATGTTGCCCAGCCAGTCCGGCTTGTTCTGTAGCTTGTTGTCGTGACATGTTCTCGCGAATCGCGATGAACTCCATTTCCGGCGTAATAATGCCTTGCCTTGCGTAGTGAAGCTGCGTGACATTCAAACCCGGTTTGGCGCGTAAGGGCTGCTTGATGTGTTCGAAACGCAGGTGGGCTGTTTTAACGTCACTCTGGCGCGCCCGGCCAAAATTCGATGTCACGGAATCGAGTTGTTCGGTGTCACCTCGCTCGGTAATCCAGGCAGAGCGAATCGGTGCAAGGCCGGCGCGCAAATCGATTGAGGCGCTTGCGTCGGAATAGATTCCCGATGAGTCATAGACTCGAATTGGCGGGTTTTCTTCGACTCCGCTTTCGGTCTCTGTGGGAGTTAAGGCTATTTCGCGCATGGGCACCTGCAAATCCGCACGGCTACCTGCAACGTAGATTTTGCTGGAATTCGGATAATACTGAGCGGCACTGGTGTCCAGTTGGCTTATTTTATCGAGTAGATGATCAGGGTTTGCGTTCATTCAAGGTTCCTGTTCCACGGCTGGCAATGGGATTTGCCTCGCTCGAATCTGTATGAACAGCGTGGATTTAACGCTGCCGGCCCGGAATAGCCGGCACCAAAAGAGAGCCACTATTATGCCCCAATTTCAGGGATAAGTAATATCAGCACTGAAGCGGTCGATTTACTGTAACAGGTAGAGGTTTAGTGGCATCTGATAGGTATATGAGGGCAGACTGTCGCAAACATCGGGATTCAATTGTCACTTTTGGTTACACTGTGTAGAATGCCGTCTTGCTGCAGAACCACCGGCGGAATTTCTTGTTTGATCAGCATTTCCAACGATTGATCAGCGCATTCTTTTTAGCAAAAAGGTTACGAACTATGGGAAGTATAGCGAAGTTTATTGGAATTGTATTAGTAGGCAGTTTGAGTAGTACGCTGAGCTATGGCGATGATTTGATCACTATATTGCAACTGGCGTTGGATAACGATCCGACTCTTAAACAGGCGCAGGCCAGCTATCGCGCCAATCGTGAAAACGTCATTCAAAGTCGTTCAACGCTGTTGCCGGGATTGGGCCTCCAGGCCGGAACCACGCGCCAGACCAGTGGTCCTACCGATTCCAGATATGCCAATATCACTGATCCTCTCACTGGAAATGTCGTACGCACGCGTATCCAGGATGATCATAGTTACAAACCAGGTCTGAATAACCACAACTGGGGAATAGGCATAAACCAGAGCGTGTTTAATCTGACCAACTGGTACAACTTCCAAAGCGCGCGGGCAACTGACAAGGCAGCTGCCGTGCAACTGGCTGCCCAGGAACAGGACCTGATCATGCGGGTGGCCGCGGCCTATTTCGACGTACTGCGGGCCCTGGATCTTCTGGATACCAATAACCAGGAAGAGGAAGCGGCCTTGCGCTCACTTGAGCAGACTCAGCAACGCGAGGCGGTTGGCCTGGTTGCCATCACCGATGTGTATGACAGCCAGGCAGCCTTTGACCTGGCGCGTAACACGACTATATTGCAACAAGATCTATTGGTATCCCGCTACGAAGCATTGGAAGCGATCACTGGCCAACCCCACCCGAACGTCGAGGTGCTGCGTGAAGACTTCCCGATCATCGAAGTCGATGGCAGTCTCAATGAGTGGGAACGCGAGGCGGAAGCCAATAGTCTGCAGGTGGCAGCAGCGGAATATAACCTGGACGCCTCCCGTAAAAATCTGCGTGCTCGTAGAGCCGAACACCTACCGACTATCGACATGCAGGGATTCTGGGGTCACGTCGTCACCGCTCCTATCGTAAGTCAGGGTATCCAGTACTCCAGTGGCGCCAGTGATCGAACTTCGTTATCTCTCAACCTAAGTATCCCCATCTACTCCGGAGGCGCAACGCGCTCAAGAAGACGGGCAGCTGAATACAATGTCAACGCGGCACAGGAATCACTCGAATTGACCAAGCGCCAGCTCACACAGAATATTCGCAATGCCCATCGCCGCGTGAATACCGACGTGCTGGTTATCGCACAGCGCCAGCAATCGATAACATCCACACAGAGTGCGCTGGATGCTACCGAGTTGGGCGCTGAAGTGGGTACTCGTAACATCGTTGAAGTATTGCTCGCCAGGGAAGCTCTGTATCGCGCGTTGCGCCTATATGCAGATGCCCGCTATCAGTATGTAATCGATGGTTTGATCTTAAAGCAGGTTGCGGGTATTTTGACGCCACAAGACATTATCGACCTCAATGAGTGGTTGCAGGAAGGTACTCCTTAGAAAGTAACTGAATTGGATCGAAAAAAGCCATAACATCGTTGTGGCTTTTTTTTTGCCTTTTTGCAAATTTGCTAAGATTGTCATTGGTGTAGGCGGGCTCTAAATCCCAATTTGTAACAGCACCGAGTATGATCAAGGCAGTCGGTCGAATCCATAGGAATAGCTGCTGCGCATTTTCAGCTAAATACAGTGCTGCGGTGAAGATGAGGGAGAGAATCCTAATTGAAAAGTAAACTGCCTAACGTCGGTACAACAATCTTTACAGTGATGTCGAAGATGGCGCTGGAGCACAACGCCATTAACCTGTCACAGGGTTATCCTGACTTCGAGTGCCCGAAACGACTCAGAGAACTGGTCGCTAAACATTTGTACGATGGAAAGAACCAGTATCCACCCATGGCAGGTATTCCGTCACTTCGGCAGGAGATAGCAAACAAAGTCAATCGGCACTATCAATTTGATGCTGACGCGGAGACAGAAATAACGGTTACTTCCGGTGCGACCGAGGCGATTTTCGATGCCGTGCAGGCCTCAGTACGGCAAGGTGATGAAGTCATTGTCTTCGACCCAGCTTATGATTCTTATGAGCCGGCAATAACGTTGGCAGGTGCCAGAACGGTTCATCTATCGCTTGAACTGCCTGACTACCATATCGACTGGAACCGGGTTGAAGACGCCATCACGGAAAAAACCCGGCTGATTATCATCAATACCCCGAACAATCCTTGCGGTTCACTTCTCAGTCGCGACGACATGGATGAACTCGCAGGGTTGATTCGTGGCAAAGATATTCTTGTGCTATCTGATGAAGTGTACGAACACATGGTCTACGATGGTCAACAACATGAAAGCGTGCTAAGCCATCCTGAACTCTGTCAGAAATGCTTCGCCATTTTCTCTTTCGGGAAAACTTATCATGCGACCGGATGGAAGATCGCATACTGCATCTCGAGTAAATCACTTACAGAAGAGTTTCGAAAAGTTCATCAGTTTGTCACTTTTACGACTTCCAGCTTTGTCCAATACGGCATCGCTGAATTTATGAGTGAGTGTCCCGAGCATGCTGAGGAACTACCGCTCTTCTATGAGAAGAAGCGCGATACATTCTGCGAGCTGGTATCCGATTCACGTTTTACTTTTACACCTTCCCGTGGAACCTATTTTCAATTACTCGACTACAGCGAAATAAGTGATAAGCCGGACACAGAATTCGCCAACGAGTTAACACGGGAAAAGGGGGTAGCGGCGATACCACTGGCGCCTTTCTATGAGCAGCCACCAGATACTCGAATCTTGCGCTTCTGCTTCTGCAAAGGTGACTCCACACTGGAGCAGGCTGCGGAAATACTCCGTAGCTTGTAACGCTTAGCAGACACATCATGACAGAATTGAACCTTCCTCAGCTCGCTCTCGATATCAAAGCATGGGGAGCAGATCTCGGTTTTCAGCAAATTGCCATAACCGATGTCGATTTGACGAACTATGCAAGTCACCTTGAAGCCTGGATCGATAACAAATATCACGGTGTCATGCAGTACATGGCTGAAAACCACCAGAAACGATGCCACCCGGATCAGCTACTGCCTGGCACCTTGCGTGTCATCGCCGCTCGCATGGACTACGCCCTCGATGCAGATAACTCCCTGGCACCCCTGCAGGAGTGGGACAAAGCCTATGTCTCCCGCTACGCCAGAGGCCGTGATTATCACAAACTAATGCGTAAGCGCCTGCAACGGCTCGCCGATAGAATTGAAGATGCTACGGGTTCATTCGGATATCGCGCTTTCGTTGACAGTGCGCCAGTACTTGAACGCGCGCTAGCCGAGAAATCCGGTATAGGCTGGATTGGCAAGAACACCATGCTTATCAACAAACAGGCCGGATCCTGGTTCTTCCTGGGAGAGTTGTTCACCGATCTGCCCCTGCCAATCGATAGTCAACAACTTGATCATTGCGGTAGCTGTAGGGCATGTCTGGATATTTGTCCGACTCAAGCTTTCGTTGCGCCGAATCTCCTCGATGCCACTCGTTGTATTTCCTATTTGACTATCGAGCTCAGGGAATCAATCCCGGAACAGTTTCGAAAGCCCATGGGCAATCGAATCTTCGGTTGTGACGATTGCCAGCTGGTGTGTCCCTGGAACAAATTTACCGGCCTCACTAAAGAGGATGACTTTACGCCGAGGCATAATCTTGATGACATTACTCTGGTTGAATTATTCCAGTGGACTGATCAGGAGTTTCTCACAAAGACTGCTGGCTCACCGATAAGGAGAATCGGTTACGAGTGTTGGTTAAGGAATATTGCTGTGGCTTTGGGGAATGCAGATCTTTCGGAAGAGATTGAAACCGCGTTGCGAGCATCGGCAAATCATTCTTCGGCGCTGGTTCGAGAACATGTTCAGTGGGCACTCAAACAACATGGATTATAATTGCTAACACTTCTTATTGGGTATTGATTTTTCAGATTCTCGGTTGTCAGGTATTAAAAAAATGTTCTCGGTAGTACTTGAGTTCATTCACTGAATCCTTAATGTCATCCATCGCCTGATGCTTGCCCTGTTTCACCAGGCCATCCATAATTGCCGGTTTCCAGCGACGTACCAATTCCTTAATAGAACTCACATCCAGATTGCGATAATGAAAGAAGGCTTCCAGCTCCGGCATGTAGTTGGCCATAAAACGGCGGTCCTGGCAGATACTGTTGCCACAAAGTGGAGAAGCATTTTTAGCTGAGTACTGTGACAGAAATTCTATGGTTTGAAGTTCTGCTTGTCGTTCATCGATGCTGCTACTTTTAACTCTACCAATCAATCCGGACGCGCCGTGGTGCTTCTGATTCCAATCGTCCATGGCTTCCAGCAACTCATCCGGCTGCTTGATTGCCATGATGGGCCCTTCGGCCAGGATATTCAGATCCGGATCGGTAATAAGGGTGGCAATTTCGATTATGTGATCTGTATTGGGAACGAGTCCGGTCATTTCCAGATCCAACCAGATAAGATTCAGGGATTTATCCATAGTGAGTTGTCACTTGATTTATGGCCTGTTTGTGGCCTGTTTGTAGCCTGTTTGTAGCACAAGCAACGCCGATTGTAGCAAAGCTTCGATTACTGGAATATGCCATAATCGCGACTCCTTGCATCAGGGCGCTTTCAATAACAACTTTCGATCACAGAACCTCAATCGAGTCACCTTAGAATAGGACTGCACGTAGACACGCTACCCGGTACTGGTTCTGTTAAGAATACTTCATGAGCAAACGACGACTAAGCAAGCAACAACAATCACGCATCGCCGAGAAACAACAGAAAGAAATTGTTGCTGATACCGAAGTGGGAACAGGTGGAAACGTCGCCAGCAACAAGTGCAATGGTTGCGTCATCAGCCACTTCGGGCAACAACTGGACGTTGAAACTCTCGATACACCAGAGTCACCCCGTCTCGTTCGCTGTCATCAGCGAGCCAACCTGCCCGATCTGGTCACTGGAGATCTGGTGGTGTGGGAAAAGGATACTGAGGAGAATGGAATAATCGTGGCGGTGGCGGAGCGGCAGAATATGTTTGCGCGTCCCGATGCGAGTGGCAACATGAAAGCGGTAGCTGCCAATATCGACGTCGCGCTGGTGGTTTTCGCCGTGCTTCCCGAGGCCTTCATGAACCTGATCGATCGATACCTCGTGGCAATCCACAAGCTAGGGCTGGAGCCACTGCTGGTGCTGAATAAGACCGATCTGCTGAATGAGGAGAATTCAACAGAATTGGACAATATGTTGTCGATATACCAATCCCTAGGCTACCCGACTCATAGGCTCTCCGCCCTCACAGGTGATGGGGTTGCGCGCCTGGAAGAGGCTTTGTCCGGCAGGACTACCGTGCTGGTCGGGCAATCCGGGGTGGGTAAATCTTCTTTGATCAACCGCTTGGGATTGGCGCAAATGACCGAAGTTGGGGAGCTGTCTGAGGGGAAATACAAGGGCACGCATAAGACCACTACTGCCAGGCTGTATCACCTGAATAACTGTGATGTAATCGACTCGCCTGGAATTCGGGAATTCAATCTTGGCCAACTCTCCCAACAGCAACTACTTATCGGTTTCAGGGAGTTACAGGATTTTGCCGGTGCCTGCAAATTCAGGGATTGTTCACACCGGTCCGAACCGGGGTGTGCTATCCGGGAAGCAGTGAAGCGGGGAGAGGTATTTCCGGAACGACTGGAGAGTTACCTGCGGATTTTGAGGATGATGGAAAATCCCTGAGTCGATCGAGGTAGAATAGACCTCGACTGGCTCGACCTACTTTGGAACACCATGAAATCTGATTCTCAAGCTCCCGTTTCTTTACCGCTGATTATTGATATCGAAGCGCTGCTACCTCTGTTAGCAGCTGAGCATATTCTGTTGGTGGCTATTTGTTCTGAAGAAGTATTCAGGAAACACCATATTTCTGGCTCCGTGCTCATCGAGCCGGCTGAACTGGTCTGTGGTGTAAAACCTGCCATCGGAAAGCTGCCAGGTACCGAACAGTTAAACCAACTCTTTTCCAGAATCGGACTGAGTGATGAGAAGCACGTGATTGCCTACGATGACGAGGGAGGTGGCTGGGCCGGACGATTGATCTGGACACTGGATGTGTTAGGCCATACACAGTGTTCAATCTTGAACGGAGGACTGGTGGCCTGGCTGCAGGCGCAGCATCCGGTTTCCGATGGAGCGTCCGAACCAAGCGCTACCGTTTACAACGCCACTATCGATCGGAGTGCCATCGCCGATTTGAGCGAAGTCATGAATCAACTCGACAATGATGACACCGTCATCTGGGATGCGCGCGCCGCTGAGGAATATGCCGGAACCAAGCTCACCGCTCAGAAGAATGGCCACATCCCTGGTGCCGTTAACCTGGACTGGCTCGAGCTGATGGACCCGAGTCGAAGCCTGCGCCTGAAGCCACCCTCTGAACTGCAGGCACTGCTGGACTCAGTCGGTATCAGCAAAGACAAGCAGGTCATCACCCATTGCCAGACTCATCATCGTTCCGGACTAAGCTATTTCGTAGCCAAGTCGCTCGGGTACGAAATCAAAGCCTATGACGGCTCCTGGTCTGAATGGGGCAATCACCCGGACACGCCGGTAGCGACCTAGCGCAGAAATCGGTAATTTATGTCTCGCCTCTTCGTGCCCTTCGTGCTGTTGCAATACCTCCTCCCACAGCACGCCCTTTCCCGATTCGTGGCACTGTTCGCTGAGGGATCGTTCCTGAAAAATGCACTGATAAAGACATTTATTCGCCGCTACAGAGTAGACCTCAGTGAGGCGCTCATTTCAGATCCTGCAGAATTTGCCAGTTTTAATGCCTTTTTTACACGTGAACTCAAGCCGGGTGCCCGATCTATAGAGGATGCTGGCGACTCATTTGTATGTCCGGCAGATGGCACGATCAGCCAACTGGGTAACATCAGCAACGACCAGCTATTGCAGGCCAAGGGACGGCACTACAGCGTCGTGGATCTGCTGGGAGGAGATACAGAACTGGCTGAGCAGTTTCTTGATGGATCGTTCGCGACAATATATCTGTCGCCGCGAGACTATCATCGAGTGCATATGCCACTCGCAGGGCGCCTGGATCGCATGATTTATATTCCCGGCAAACTGTTTTCGGTGAATGCCCAAACCACCGCAGCAGTGCCTAATTTGTTTGCCCGCAATGAGCGAGTGGTCTGTCTGTTTCAATCCGATGCCGGACCTATGGCACTGATCCTGGTGGGCGCGATGATCGTTGCCGGTATTGAAACTGTCTGGGCCGGGCAGGTTTGTCCTGGCCTTGAGAGCCGCACTGTCCGTGAATCAAGCTACACAGATCACAGCCCTCCGATCGACTTGCCCACCGGAGCAGAAATGGGCAGATTTAAACTCGGTTCGACTGTTATCGCTCTATTCGGTCCTGGTGCCGTGGATTTAGATTCGACCTTAATGCCTGAGGCAGCAGTGAGAATGGGTCAAGCTATGGGAACAGTGAGGGACCCACTGACACAAGTAGCAGAATTGGATGTAAGCAAGAGTATTTTGCTGTGAGCAAACGGGGTCATAGTCTTGTTCAGAGAGTGCTTAGAATACCCCACCGGAAACGGCAGTAAGTACGGAAATGGGAGTAAATGCAAAAATGGTAGTAAATACAAGGTGAAGAAATGACGCAAGATGAACTGAAACGAGCGGTGGCACAGGCCGCGTTTTCCTATGTTGAGTCACTGCTTGACGATGACACAATCGTAGGTGTGGGAACTGGCTCTACCGCCAATTTCTTTATCGAAGAGCTCGGTAAGATCAGCCACAAACTCTATGGTACGGTCGCTAGCTCGGAAGAATCGACGCGCCGCCTGAAACAACAGAATATTCCGGTATTCGATTTGAATGGTGTAGGTGAGGTTACTGTCTATGTAGATGGCGCCGATGAAAGCAATGATCATCTACAATTGATCAAGGGAGGTGGTGCCGCACTCACGCGAGAAAAGATAATCGCCGCCGCATCCAGGGAGTTCGTCTGCATCGCCGATGAATCGAAACTGGTAAAGATCCTCGGCAAGTTCCCACTACCCGTTGAGGTTATTCCCCTGGCACGCAGCTATGTGGCCAGGCAGATTGTAAAGCTGGGGGGAGATCCTGTTTATAGGGAAGGCTGCGTCACCGACAATGGCAATAACATTCTGGATGTGTATAACCTGGAAATTCTCGATCCGCGGAAACTGGAACACGATCTGAACCAGATAAGCGGCGTGGTAAGCAACGGATTGTTTGCGGAACGTGGAGCTGACCGCCTTTTACTCGGCACGAGAGCTGGCGTGAAGACGATGCTACCCTGAAAATCGGGTCACTGCTCACCATGAGAATAAGATATCACTGGAAGAAAAGGTTTGCCGGCTACCGAGTCCTGACAATTTCGATTAATCTCGGAATTATTTCAGACTTGTCTCAATTCTGCCTCAAACCACACTCTCAAGTTTTCTTATATTCTGGCTGGGATTGGCAAGAGCTTCGAAAAAACTAAAGCGGTGTTACGTTGTCTGCCTGGGGACCTTTCTGGCCTTGGGTAACTTCCATGGTCACTTTTTGTCCTTCGTGAAGTGTTCTTCTTCCAGAGCCATTTATGGCGCTGAAATGTACGAACACATCTTTACCGCCTTCCTGCTCGATAAAGCCGAATCCCTTCTCATCGTTAAACCACTTAACGGTACCCTCTACTGAATCTGACATAGTACTCTCGCGCTGTAAAATATTGTACAAAACCGAATTGCTAGCAATAGCAACTCGTCGGCCTAAATCGACCGGACAGCCAGTTTACGCTGATATTCTGCCAGATGGAAACCATTATTAGCCGAAATTTGGCCAATTGGAATCGGCTCAACCCAGCGAATCCACACGCTATCGAATATGCTCTAGATATCGAGTAGCTTGCCTGGGTTCATAACATTGTTAGGGTCAAAAGCACGCTTTATTGACTTCATATATTCCACTTCAGATGCACTGCAGGAAAACCGCAGGAACGGCTTTTTGAGTAGGCCCACTCCGTGCTCGGCAGAAATACTGCCACCGTGCTTCTGCACCACCTCGAACACCCACTGCGATACTTCGCTGCATTTCTGAGTGAATTCCTCGATCGAGAAGGTTTCGGGTTTGAGTATATTCAGGTGTACATTGCCGTCGCCAATATGCCCAAACCAGATAATCTCGAAATCGGGATAAGCCTTGCTGACGAGTGCATCGACTTCTTCCAGAACTGCTGCAACTTTCGATACTTTTACCGAAATGTCATTCTTGTAGGGAGTGAATCTGGAAATAGTCTCGGAAATATCCTCACGCAACCGCCACAGACTAACTGCTTGGCTGGAGCTCTGGCTAATGGTTCCGTCAGAGATCCATTTCTTTTGCAGACAGAAATCAAACAACTCCATGGCAAGCGCCAGATTATTTTCGGAACTATTTTCAAACTCGATAAGTGCATAAAACTTACAGCTTGTGTCGAATGGTTTCTGCAGCCCTTTTCCCTCAATGACATACTGCATGGCATTGTCAGAAAAGAACTCAAATGCAGTGAGATTCAGTTTCCCCTGGAATGCTTGTAGCACCGGCATAAGGTCAACCATGTTTTCAACACCGAGCAATAAAACCGTCGGATCATTTGGTTTTCTGCAAAGCCCCAGAGTAAGCTCTACGATAAATCCCAGCGTCCCTTCCGAGCCGATAAACAAATGCCGCAGATCATACCCGGTGGCATTCTTGGTAAGTCCACGATTCAGATCTAGAATATCGCCATTACCAGTGACCACTTTCATTCCCTGAATCCAGTTGCGGGTCAACCCGTAGCGGATCACCTTGATGCCTCCTGCATTAGTTGCCACATTGCCACCCAATTGACTCGAGCCTGAGGAAGCAAAATCAACCGGATAGAACAAATCCTTAGTATCGGCAAACTGTTGTAGCTGTTCGGTGATTACACCAGGCTGACACACAACCTGTCGGTCCGCGGGATCGAATTCCAGAATGCTGTTCATCCTGTCGAATGCCACAACCACTTCCCGGTTAAGCGCCACGGCTCCGCCGCTTAAGCCGGTACGCCCGCCGGAGGGAACCAGAGAAAATTCCAGCTTGTTGGCGAGCTTGACGATCGCTTGTACTGCTTCGATGGAGTCAGGCAGCACCGCCGCCATCGGTTGAGGCTCTAGCCCCTTACTCCAGTCTCTACCATAGATAGCCAGATCGGTCGGGTCGGATTTAACCCATTCTTCACCAACGAGCTTACCAAGCTCTGCGATGAGATCCGACTCACTGCAAATCATGTTAGATTTTCTCCGCTTTGTTAATCGTGTGGAATAAAAGGCGTCAGCGAAATATCAGGAACCCTCTGAACACAGTTGATCTCTTCGGGCGGGGCCAACTGTGTTCAGAGGGTCCTTGGATTATGTTACCATGCGCCCGCTTAGTGATCATCGCCCACGTTTCCAGATCAGACTTAACGCCTGTAGAGCGCCAGGACTGAATCTCTATTCAGCCATGAATCCGACATCTTTCGAAAAAAGCAAAATCAAGTTCCTGCTGTTAGAAGCCGTGCATAAGAGCGCG
>PVBE012284482.1_pt1 | contig 55308 bp, 34 predicted proteins | sample 1631181 | NCBI WGS metagenome assembly PVBE01 (sample SAMN08397723, study PRJNA350692) | Marine metagenome, whole genome shotgun sequencing project. | isolation source: water | place: Pacific Ocean | collected 2012-04
CTCGGTCAGATCGAGCTCGATGTCCTGCTCGTCGAGGCGCGCCCGGAACAGGTCGAGCTGGCGGTGGACGATGCGCTCGAGGTGGCTGCGCTCCAGGCTGTGGAACGTCACCGTCTCGTCGATTCGGTTGATGAACTCGGGCCGGAAGTGCGCCCGCAGCTCGTCGTGGGAGCCGATGTTGCTCGTCATCACGACCACCGCGTTGCGGAAGTCGACGGTGCGCCCCTGCCCGTCCGTGAGGCGCCCGTCGTCGAGCAGCTGCAGCAACACGTTGAACACCTCGGGGTGGGCCTTCTCGACCTCGTCGAGCAGCACCACCGCGTAGGGCCGGCGCCGCACCGCCTCGGTGAGCTGACCGCCCTGCTCGAAGCCGACGTACCCCGGCGGCGCGCCCAGCAGTCGGGAGACCGAGTGGCGCTCCATGTACTCGGACATGTCGATGCGGATGACGGCGCGCTCGTCGTCGAAGAGGAAGTCCGCGAGGGTGCGTGCGAGCTCCGTCTTGCCGACCCCCGTCGGACCGAGGAAGAGGAAGCTACCGATGGGCCGATTGGGGTCCGACAAGCCGGCGCGGGCCCGGCGGACGGCGTTCGACACGGCGCTCACGGCGTCGTCCTGACCGACGACACGCTCGTGGAGAATCGCCTCCATTTTCGCGAGCTTGTCTGCCTCTCCTTCGAGCATCTTCTCGACCGGAATGCCGGTCCAGCGGCTCACCACGAAGGCGATGTCGTCGCTGGTGACCTCCTCGCGCAGGTAGCCGCCTTCGGCCTGGACGCGCGCGAGCTCGGCCTCGGCGACGGTGAGGTCGTCTCGCAGGCCGTGCAGCCGAGAATTCAGCTCGCCGACCCGCGTGTACATGCGCTCGCGGGCGCCGTACTCGACGACCTTCGGGAGCATCTGCTCGGTGCGTTCCGCCTCGCTGCCGACCTGCTCGATCTGCTCGCGCAGCCGGCTGGCCCGATCGAGGGTGTCCTTCTCGGAGCGCCACACCTCATTCATCGCGTCGCGCTTCTCGCGCAACCCGACCAGCTCGGACTCGATCGCGCCCGCCCGGGTCTTGCTGGCCTCGTCCTTCTCCTGGCGCAGGGCGACCAACTCGATCTCGAGGCTCGTCACCTTCCGCTCGACGTCGTCGATCTCCGCCGGGCGGCTGTCGAGCTCGATGCGGATGCGGCTGGCCGCCTCGTCGACGAGGTCGATCGCCTTGTCCGGGAGGCGCCGGTCGGTGATGTAGCGATTCGAGAGCCGGGCGGCGGAGATGAGCGCCGCGTCGTGGATGCGGATGCCGTGGTGGACTTCGTATTTCTCCTTCAATCCTCGAAGGATGGACACGGTATCCTCGACTGAAGGCTCGTCGACCTTCACCGGCTGGAAGCGCCGCTCGAGCGCGCCGTCCTTCTCGATGTGCTGGCGGTATTCGTCGAGGGTCGTCGCCCCGACACAGCGCAGCTCCCCGCGGGCGAGCGCGGGCTTGAGCATGTTGGAGGCGTCCATCGCGCCACCGGCGGCACCAGCTCCGACGAGGGTGTGGAGCTCGTCGATGAAGAGCACGATCTGGCCCGCCGCCGAGGTGACCTCCTTGAGGACCGCCTTGAGTCGCTCCTCGAACTCGCCGCGCAGCTTGGCACCAGCGATGAGGGCGCCCAGGTCGAGGGAGAGCAGGCGCCGGCCGCGCAGGCCTTCGGGGACGTCGCCGGTGGCGATGCGCTGGGCGATGCCCTCGGCGATGGCGGTCTTGCCCACGCCGGGCTCGCCGATCAGCACCGGGTTGTTCTTCGTGCGCCGCTGCAGGACCTGCATCACGCGGCGGACCTCGTCGTCGCGACCGATGACCGGGTCGAGCTTGCCGCTGCTGGCGAGCTCGGTGAGGTCGCGGGTGTACTTGTCGAGCGCCTGGAAGGTGCCCTCGGGGTCGGCGGAGGTGACGCGCTGGTTGCCGCGCACCTGCTGCAATCCACTCAGCACGGCTGCGCGGTCGACGCCGCCCTTGCGTAGCAGCGGCGCGGTGTCACGGACGTCGGTCGCCGCGAGCAGCAGGTGCTCGGTCGAGACGTACTCGTCGCCCATCTTCCGCGCTTCGTCAGCGGCGCCGGAGAGCAGCTTCTGGAACCCCCGGCTCTCCGAGACCTTCGCGTCGCCGCCGACCTTGGGCCGCTTGCGCAGCGCCTCGTCGATGGCGGCCGCGACCGCCTCGGTCTGACCGCCGCCCGCCTCGATGGTCGGCGGTACGATTCCGTCCGGCTGACGGAGGAGCGCGAGCAGGACGTGCTCGGCGTAGAGCTCGGGCGCACCGTCGCGTTGCGCGCGGTCCAACCCGGCGGCGAGGGCCTCGCGGGCCTTGTTCGTCAGCGTGTTGAAGTCCATGCCTGCCCTCCGCTTCGGCTATGCGAAGACCGTAAGCACCATTCTAGAATCCACCACAGAGTTGCCCGCGGGCCTGGTTCTGGACGCCGCCGAGCTCGCGAAGGGCGAGGCCGGGCCAGTCGATCTCTACGACCTCCCAGACGTCGTCGACGGCGTTCGTGCGCTGGGGGCCGTAACGACCGACGACCTGGCCGAAGCTCAGGATCTCGATGGTGGAGTCGGGCGGGTCACCGCCGTGGTCGTCCCAGTAGTGCACGAGCACCGTGTACGTGCCGGGCGCGGGCGTCTCGAGGTTGATGTTCTCGGGCCCGAAGCCGTCCACGTCGTCCACGTCGAGGAAGGGGTCGTCGACGAAGGCCATGGGGTCGGCCCAGTTCGGGTTGGGGTTCGAGAAGTAGCAGTCGCCGGCGCAGGTCCAGATGTTGCCGCCGGGTCCAATCAGGTGCAGGTCGACGTCGGTGAGGTCGGTGTTCCACTCGAGGCGGATGTGGAACTCGACGTCCTCCAGCGGTGGGGGCGTCGCGGCCGCGGTGACGTCGACGCGCTGCTCGGGTGAGGCGGGGTCGTTGCTCAGGACGTTCCAGAAGCCGGCGACGAACCCGGCGCGACGGGGCTCGTAGCTGACCTCGATCTCCTGCATCGCGCCGGGCGGCAGCATCAGCGGAAACGCGGGCGGATTCACGAGCTGGAAGGTGTCGGCCAACGGACCGAAGAAGTCGACACCGCGCGCGACGTCGCGGACCTCGACGGGCGCCGTCCCGCACGAGAGCAGGTCGAACGACAGCGTGGACGAGTTGCCGCGCTGCACTGCCCCGAAGTTGAGGCGGTTGGGGATCACGCGCAGGCAGGGGTCGTCAGCACCCACGATCTTGATCTCGCTGACGAGGCGAATCTCGGCCGGCTCGGTCCCGTCGCTGATGGCGAGGATGCGACCCTGGTCGGCGCGGCGGTCTTCCGCCTGGTAGCGGACGGCGAGCTCGACGTGCTGGCCGGGAACGAGGCGAATCGGGAGCTCTGGCTCCTCCTCGAAGCCGAACGTCGCGGCGCCCTCGAAGTCGAAGCGCTGCACTTCCAGCACGGCCTCGCCCTCGTTGACGAGCAGCGTGCGACGAACGACCTGGTCCCCCACCCCGGAGAACGTGAAGACGAGCAGATTCGGCTCGGCGCTCAGCGCGGACGCCGAATCCGGGCCGCCGAGGCACAGCTGACCGACGCACACCGCATCACCCGGGCAGCTGCGGTCCTCGCCGCAGCGCACGCCCTCGACGCAGCGTCCGTCGATGCACACGTGGCCGGCGTCGCAGTCGGGGTCTTCGGCGCATTCGGCCATCGCCCCATCCGGACCCGGAGGCGTCATGTCGAGGGTCGGCACTTCGCCGTCTTCGGCGCCCCCGGTCGGCACGTCGCCGGCGCTCGCGTCGACGACCACCGGCGCCTCGCCATCGACACCCCGAGGCGGGCCGCTATCGGACGTCGCCGCGCCGCCGCCGCCCGTGTCGGTGCAGGCGAGGAGCAGCGCCAAACCCAGCATCGGCAGGTTTCGCATGCGCGCAGGCTAGCGCAGACGCAAGGGCCGGTGATACGTGCTCAGCGCTCTATTCCGGCAGGGTCCCGCAGGCGACCGAGAGCCGGTGCCAATCGTCGATGTCCTCGGCGGCGCCGGCCCCGTCGAGCAGCGGGGCCGCCTCCTCGATCAGCAGCCGCGCTTCCTCCAGCTCGCCGCGGACGAGCTCAATCTCGGCGAGTCGCAACCGCACACGCCCGCGGGCCGCGACGTCTTCACCGCGCTCGACCAGGACGAAGGCGGTCGCGGTCTCGGATTGGGCGCGGGCGACGTCGCCATCGTGGAGCGCGGCTTGCGCGTACGCCGTACGTACGCGGCTCTGGGCGTCTGCGCCGCCCCCGGAAGTAGCGATGGCCACCGCCTGCGCCAGGCCCTGCTCGTGTCCGTCGATTCGTGCCAGGACCCAGGCGGCTGCCCCCGCGGCTTCGGCCCAGGCCGCGTTGTCGGCGCCGCGCAGGCAGCGCTCGGCCTCTTCACGGGCACGCTCGAGCTCGCCCAGCTCGAGGGCGAGGCGTGCGGTGAGCGCGCTCTGGCCCGCGCGCCGGCGGTCCTCGCCGAGCGCGCCGATGGCGTCGAGTGCAGCGGCGCGCTCAGCGAGCACGTCGAGGGCCCCACGGACGTCGCCGCCCGCTGCCCTCTCCGAGGCCGCGTGAAACAACGGCGAGATAGCGGCCTCGCCCTGGCCTGCGGCCTGAAGGTGACGGCCGAGGCGGAGGGCCGACCCCGGACGCTCGTCGCTCGCCAGCCGCCGGGCCAGCGTCGCGTGGTGATCGACGAGTCGGCTCGTGGCGGCGGCGGACTCGAGGAGCGCGGTCACGAGCGGCCCGCTCACGTAGCGCCACCCCTGACCATCGGGTGTGGTCTCCGCCAGACCCCGGGCGCAAAGGTCGCGGACCACGTCGTACGGGACGCGCTGGCCCTGACCGACGCAGCACGCGGTCCACAGATCCCACTCGATGCCGCCGCCGGCGACCGCCACGACCTCGAGCGCGACGCGCGCGTCGCCTTCCCCGAGCTCGTCCAGGCTCACGTGCGCAGGAGCGCGCCGCACGGCGTCCGCGAGGGCCTCGAGCAGCTCGGACGGCAGCCGCGCGGTCTCTCCTGGCAAGTGCGGCGGCGCGGTCAGCGGCGCCACCGCGTGCACGAGCGCGCTGGCGTCCGCGCGTCCGAGCGCCCCGAGTCGGACATGGGTGCCCAGCACCGCGTCGAGGTCGCCCTCGATGGGCGCGGCGGACGTGACGAGGACCGTGAGCGGGACCGGCAGCCCCGCGACGCTGCGAGCCAGCGCCAGGGCGGAGCCGTCCACATGCGCGTCGTCGATGCAGATGAGGAGCGGACGCTCGGCGGCGAGCTGCCCGACGAGCGCGGCGGCCTGGGCGCACATCGCGCCCGGCGATGAGATACGAAGCCTGGAGGCATCCGCCGGCAGCCGCGTGGGCGGACGCAGGAGCGTGACCAGGCGCTCGGCATCGAAGCCGGGCGCCCAGGTTCGAAGCCGGTCCCGCAGCTTGTCGGGGGGGGAGCCCGAAGCTGCGCAGGTGACCCTCCACGAGCTGGCGGACGACCCGGCCTCCGCTCGCCGCGGCGCTGAGCACGGTCACCCCCCCCCACCTCGGCGGCGCGCGCTGCGACCGCCTGCATCACGCGCGTCTTTCCGCTGCCCGGCGCGCCAGACACACCGAGGACCGATGCCGTGCGGCGCTCCATCGCGCGCGCCATCGCCTGCCAGAGCTCGGTGCACTCGGCGACGCGACCGACGAACGGCGGACGCCGTTCCCGCAGCGTACGGAGCCCTTCGCCCCACAGCGCCGCGTCCGAGGTGTCCACGGGCGCGGTGGACCACTCGGTCGGCACGGGCGGCGGCTCCTCGATGGCCACGCCGAGCGTGACCCGGGACAAGGCGACGAGGTCGATCGACGGCAGCGTCACGGTCCCGCCGGCGCGGCTCATCCTCGGCGTTCCGGCGCCAAGAGCGGGCAGGTCGGCGACCCCGAGCGTCTGAAGCTCCGCGGCGGCCTCGGCGGAGGTCGGGAATCGTTGTCGCGGCCGTTTGCGCAGCATTCGGCGCAGCCAGGCCTCGAACCCGTCGGGCACGGACATCCGCGGCAGCAGCGGCGGCGGCGGGGTGCCGCGGTGCGCGGCCGCGAGCGCGATCACGTCCGGATGCAGGAACGGCGGCGCGCCCGTCGCCATCTCGAATGCGAGGCAACCGACCGCGTAGAGATCGGTCCAGGGTCCGTGGTCGCGCCAGGCGCCGATGAACTGCTCCGGCGCCATGTAGAGCGGGGTGCCCGCCCGCGCCGGGGCGCCGAGGTCTACGGTGTGGCGAACGGCGCCGCGGTGAGCGATCCCGAAATCGCTCAACTTCAGCCCCGGCCGGAGCTCACCGGTCGACCACAGGAGATTCGAGGGCTTCAGGTCGCGGTGGAACAGGCGCCGGGCGTGGGCGTGGGCGAGCGCGTCGAGTAGCGCGAGCAGCGCGTCCTGCAAGGCCGGCCAGTCGGCGGGTGGGTTCTCCTGCAGCGACCCGCCCGCGCAATGCTCCATCACGTAGTACGGCGTGCCCTCGGCCAGCTCGCCGTCCACCCCATCGAGCGACGAGGGCAGCCGCCCGTAGTCGTACACGCGAACGATATGCGGGTGGTCGAGGCGCGCTATCGCCTCCACCTCGGCCTGGAGGACATCGCGGCCGTCGCTGGCCCGCCGCAAGCACTTGATCGCCACGCTCGCCCCGGTGGCGGAGTGCACGCCGGTGAACACCTCGCTCATCCCGCCGCGCGCGAGGGACGCGACGACCTGGTACGGCCCGAGATGCAGCATCAAGCGGCATGGTGCTATGAAGCTCGTGTCAACGACTAGCCCGGAGGCGCCATGCGCTCGCTTCTCATCGTCGCCGCAATCCTCGTTCCGGCCGTGGCCAATGCCGCGGAGGAGGAGATCGTCGGCAGCCTCGAGTTCACGTTGGGGTTCGGCGACTCGCTCGAGGTCGACGGTGAGACCGACCGGCAGGCGTCGCTCGACACCGACCTGTCTCCGTCGCTCGCCATCACCCCCGGCCTGGACAAGATGCTGGGCAAGGTCGTCGGTGTCGGCTTCGAGTACATGTTCATCTGGTTCGGGACCGAGTCGCAGGACGACAACAACCCGTACGACGAGCGCCGCTTCGCCATGAGCCCGCACCTGCGCGTGCGCATGAGCTTCCCGATCGTCGACAAGGTGACCTTCGACGGCATGCTCGGCGTCGGTCCGACGATCTGGACCAGCGTGGACGGGGTCGACGAAGACGGGAAGGACCCGAAGGGCGGCGGCACGCGCTTCGGCTGGAGCCTCCGCTTCGGATTCGGTGGGAGCTACAAATTCAACAAGCAGGTCTCGGCGTTCGCCCACCTGGGCTACTTCACCTCGACCACCTTCGGTGACGACCTCGAGATGACGGTCACGAGCGTGCCCCTCTCCGCCGGCCTCCGCTCTTCCTTCTGAGACAGGACGCTAGCCCACGCTAGCCCGGTAGTCCCGCGGCCCAGCGGCGCGCGCGTTGAGCGCGGTCCTCCTGGCGCAGCGCGGTCCACACCTCCGCCGCCCGAAGCAGCAGCTCTTTTGCCCGCGCATTGTGCTGCTCGGCGGCGTGCCCCTCGGCGGCCTCCTCCAGCACCTTCGGCCACTCGTTGACGATCAATGGGCGCTGGGCGTCGATGCGCAGCGCCGCGTCCAGGCGGTGGTCGCGAGCCGCGGCGTCACCTCGCCGCTGGGCGATCCGGGCGAGGAAGGCGTAGAGGATGCCCAGGCGGACCGGGTCGTCGAATTGCTCGAGGCAGTGGAGCGCCCGCTCAAACGCGGCCTCGGCGGTCACGAGGTCGTTGCGGTCCGTTGCCAGCCGCCCGAGCTGCGTGTAGCAGATGCCCAGCTGGAAGAGGTCCTCCATCTCCTCGAAGAGCTCGACCGCGCGCCGATAGGTCCGCGCCGCCTCCGGCCGGTGCAGGATGCGCTGCGTGTCGCCCAGCCCGCGCAGCGCGCGGCCGACGCCCGAGGCGTTGCCCACCGAGTCGTAGGCGTCCACCGCCTGCCGGTAGCGCTGCACCGCACCCTCGAGCTGGCCGCTCTGCCGCAGCAGCTCACCGAGCCGCCAGGTGGCCTGGGCCAGCAGATGCTGGTCGTTGACGGCCGCCGCGGTGTCGGCCGCCTCGGTCAGCAGCCGCGTGGCGCCATTGCGGTCGCCGCCGCGCAGCGCCAGCTCGCCCAGCGCTCGCTTGCACGCCGCTTCGCCCCGCGCGTCGCCGGCGATACGGAAGTGGGCGGCGGCGCCGAAGAAGTGATGCCTGGCTGCGTCGACCGAGGCCAGCTGTAGCGCGGCGCGCCCACGTGCGAGACCGACCTTGCCCGCGCCCAGGGCGTCGCCTGCCGCCAGCGACAGCTGATCGGCCTCCTGGAGCGACTGCTCTGCGTCGGCGGCCTGGCCTGCGGCGACCTGTGCCTCGCCCAGGAGCCTCAGCGCCGCGGCGAGCCGCGCCTGGTCCCCCGTGGTCCGCGCCCAACGTCCGATCTGCTGAGCCAGGCGCCGCCCACGCTCGATGTCGCGCAGCTCGAGCGCGACCTCGGCGAGACCCAGGAAGACGTCGGCACGCGCCGGACCGTCCTCGCCGCCCGACTCGGTCAGCCACCGGTCAGCCTCGGTGTAGAGCGACTGTGCCGCGTCGTATTGGAACGATGCGCGCGCGTCACCCGCCGCGACGAGCAGGAACTCGACCGCTCGCTGCACCTGGCCGGCCGCGAGGTGGTGGCGAGCGATCTCGGCGGCGGCCGGTCCGAGGTCGGCTTCGTGCCACGCCGTCTTTGCTTCGGCGACGCGCGCGTGCAGCTGCGCAGCGTCCGGGCGCGCTGCCACGGTCTGCAACAGCGCCTCTCGCATCAAGGCGTGGGCGAAGGCGAAGGCGTCGCCGGCCTGGTCGACGAGCAGTCCGCTCCGAGCAAGCGCATCGAGGCCGGTCTCGAGCCGCACCGCGTCGACACCGAAGCCGCGCGCCATCGCCTCGCCGAGCCCAAAGGAGAATTGCTCGCCGAGCAGGGCCAGGCGCTCGAGCAAGCCACGCAGCCCCTCGCCTTTGCCTTGCAACGCCACGCCGAGACGCGCCCGCATCAGGTCGACGAGCGTTTGCGGAAGCGGCGGCGCCGACGCCCGCGCCACGAAGGTCTCGTCACCGAGGGTCAACGCGCCCACCTCGTAGAGGTAGCGGACGGCCTGCACCGCGTAGAGCGGGATGCCGCGGGCGGCGTCGACGACGCGGGCGGTGGTGTCCGGGTCGACGGGGAGCGATTGCCTGACCAGCGAGGCCATCGCCTCCTTGCCGAGCGCCTCGACCCGCCGAACATGGACCAGCTCGTGTCGCCGCTCGAGCAGATGCGTGAGCCGATCGGCCTCGGTGGGGGTCAGCGACAGCGCTGCGCTGTCAGTCCGCCGTGTCGCGAAGAGGAGCACCGGCGCGGGCCGCAGATGCAGGTTCACCAGCAGGTGCTCGAAGACCGCGAGCTCCGCCGGGACCGCGTGCTGCAGGTCGTCGAGCCAGATGAAGAGCGGCCGCCGCGCCGCGATGAGGCGGACCACCGCGTCGACGAGCGCCACGACCCGGCCGACGGGTTGAGACGTCCCCTCCGGCCAGAGGTAGGCCGCGAGCGAGTCGAGCGCTACGCGTCCTTCCGGGTCGAGCTCCGCCATCACCTGGCGCAGCCGGTCGTGCCGCGTCATCGAGCCGGTGAGCCCGAGCGCGCCCAGGATCACCGCGCGAAAACCGCCGCCGCGAGGCGCACCGGGCCGGTAGATCTCGCCCGCCGCCGTCATCCAGCCGCCCTCCGCGAGGGCCTGGCGCAGCCACGAACAACAGCGGGACTTGCCGACGCCGACAGCGCCTTCGAGCAGGACGCAGCGGCCCTCCTGGCCACGACAGACCAGCGCGACCTGGTCCCACAGCCAACGCAGCAGCACCTCGCGTCCGACGAGCGGCACCTCCTCGGGGTTGGCGGGGCCGGGCGCGACGACCAGGCTGCTCGCCGAGTCGCCGACGCGGTCCACCGAGGTCGGCTCGTCTACGGGCACCTCCACGGCCTGGAAACGCGAGTCCGTGTTCACCTGGTCGAAGGCCGGCGCGAGGCTGACGATCGTCTGCCCCTCGTCGTCGTCGTCGAAGATGGCCGCGATCGCGCGTCGCATCTCACCGGCGGAGTCGAAGCGGCGAGCGGGCTCCTTCTCGAGGGCGCGGTCGAGCAGCCTCTTGATCTCCGGGGGCACCGGATAGCGCGCGAGCGGCTCGAACGGCGGCAGCGGCTTGGTGACGTGCTGGACCACGATGGCCGTCCCGCTGCGACCCGTGTACGGCGGCTTCCCCGTGAGCAGCTCCCAGAGCATGATCCCGAGGGCGTATAGATCGGTGGCCGGGGTCACCTCGTGGTCGCCGGTGGCTTGCTCCGGCGCCATGTAGGTCGGCGTGCCGAAGACGTCTTTGGCCATCTGCGTGATCTGGTCGTCGCTGTCGTCCTCGACCCGCGCGAAGCCGAAGTCGAGCAGCTTCACGATCTCGACGCCCGCGTCGTTGGTCGCGACGATCACGTTGTCGGGCTTGAGGTCGCGGTGGATCACGCCGCGCGCGTGGGCGAACGCGAGGGCCGCGAGGATCTGGTCGATGAATTCGAGCAGCTGCCCGAACGCGAGCCCCTCCTCGGCGAGCTTCGACAGCGCCCGGCCGCGCACCATCTCCATCGCGAAGAACGGGTTGCCATCCGGGGTCTCGCCCATGTCGTAGAGGCGCACGATATTGGCGTGTTCGAGGCGTGCCACGGCCCGCGCCTCGCGCCGAAGCCGGCGGCGGAGCTTGGCGTCCTTCGCGTACTCCTTCCGCAGCCGTTTGACCGCGACCTCGCGCTCGGTGAGCACGTCCAGGGCACGCCAAACGGTCCCCATCCCGCCCTTGCCGAGCTCTTCGATCAGTCGGTAGCGGTCGGCGAGCAGGGCCCCTTCGTCGCTCGCGCTCACGAACGTCCGCCCGCGTTCAGACTGGCCACGGCGTGCTGCAGTCGGACCGCCTCCGCCTGGCCGCCGAGGCTCTGGTGGATGCCGATCGCGCGCTGCAGCAGACCCTGGGCGCGGCGGGTGTTCCCGAGATACGCGTCGACCTCGGCCACACCCTCGAGCGCGCGCGCCAGGTCGTGGTCGATGACACGCAGCCGGCCGTCCAGACGCAGCGCCCCGTCGAGTTGCTGCTCACACGCCGTCGTGTCGCCCTGCTCGGCCGCCACCCACGCGAGGCAAGCCCGCAGCACGACTTCACGCGTCTGGTCGCCGCCGCCCGTCGCCGTGTCGAGCGCCTGGCGAAGACATTGGCCGGCCACGGCGAAGTTGCGCTGGCTGAGCGCCAGCATGCCGAGCTCTTCGCGGGTCGCCGACGCGCGCGTGCCGTCGCCGGTCGCCTCGTAGGCGACGATCGCGTGCTGGAAGTGGGCGGTGGCATCGGCCCATTGGCCGCGGTCGACCAGCAGCCGCGCGAGGCTCGCATGACACCGGGCCAGCCCGACGCGGTCCCCGGACGATGCGTAGCCCCGGCGGGCCGCCTCGAAGTGGGTCATCGCGAGGTCGGGCGCGTGCAGGAGCCGATGGGTCTCGCCGAGCAACCAGTCGCAGAAGGTGGCTCCGCTGCGCTCACCCGCTTCGAGGAAGCCCCGTCGCGCCTGGTCGAGGGCACCGCGGGCCGCCTGGAAATCGTTGCTGCGCAACGCGATCTCGCCGATCCCCTGAGACGCGCGGGCCGCCCCGAGCGCGTCGCCGACCTGGTGCATCGCCTGACGGGTCTGCTCGAACAGCTCCATCGCCACGTCGAGCCGACCGAGCCCGCGCTCGACCATCGCCTGGCCGAGCAGGCACCGAGCGACGCCCTTATGGTCACCTGCGCGCCCGAACGCGTCCCGTGCCTGGGCGTATCCGCGCGCAGCCTCCGGCAGGCTGCCTTGGCGGCGGAAGAGGTCACCCAGCAGCAGCAACGCGCGACCCTCGAGGAAGGCCTGACCGCGCTTGCGCGCCCAACCATGCACCCGGACCGCGAGGTTCTGGGCGCGTGCGAAGCCGGCGCGCCGCAGCTCGAGCTCGGCCAGGTCGAGCCACAGCATCGCGCGCCTGCGCTCGGAGTCCTTCCCCGACAGCTGCGCCAACAGCGCGTCACCTGACTCGAGCAGTTCGAACGCCTTGTGACCGTGCCCCTCTTCGCGCGCATGGGCCGCCGCATCGATGTAGTAGCGGGCCGCGTCGGCGGGCTGACCTCCGCGCTCGTAATGCAACGCGACCTCGTACGCGAGCGGGCCGAGGTCGGCGCCGTGGTAGGCCAGCAGCGACTCCGCTGCGACCCGGTGGAGCGGGCCGACCTTGGTCTGCGCCGACAGCGCCTCGGCCAGCGCGTCGCGCAAGACCGCGTGCGCGTAGTGGAGGCGGTCGACGGCGAGGTTGCGCGACTCGACCAGCAGCGAGACCTGGAGCAGCGCCTCGATGGCACGCTCGATGCGGGCCTCGTCGTTGAGCAGCCGCCCGAGATAGTCGACCACCAGCCCGTAGTCGAACGCCTCGCCGAGCACGACGGCGTATTGCAGCACGCGTAGGGCGAACTCCGGGTCGTTGAGCCGCGAGATGGTCCCTTCCGCCCGGCTGAGCACGGTGGCCGAGAGGCGCCCCGGCCAATGAACCGGTTGAGCCGCGCGCGACAGGCCCCAGACCCCGTCGCGCTCGACGAGCTCACCCGATTGCCGCAGCATCAACACGAGCTCTCGGGCAAAGAAGGGGTTGCCCTGGGTGCGCCGGGCGACCGCCGCCGCGACGCGCTCGTCGAGCGGCATCAGCATGCCCAGCAGCTCGGCCACGGCGTCCGCGGAGAGCGGACCGAGCGCGAACCGCTCGACGGCCACGCCGCCTGCCTGCTCGATCGCGTCGAGGGTCGGCGCCAGCGCGTCTGGCGGCTGACCGCCCAGGTCGGCGGCGTAGGTCGCGACCACCAGAATCGGGAACGGACGCCGCCGCACGCTGCCCGCGAGGTGCACCAGGAAGCCGCCCGCCTCGGGCCCGGCGCGGTGCACGCTCTCGAGCGTCAGCAGGATCGGCCGCTCACGAGAAGCCAGGCGCAGCGCGTCGCAGATGCGCGCGTAGAGGACATCGCCGCGGGCCTCCACGGAGTTGTGGCTCGCCACCCGCGAGTTCTGCTTGATCGGCCGCATATACGAGACGATGGCCGACACACCCACTGCGTCGAGTGTGTCCTTGCCACGTCCGCCGGCGGCGTCGCCCCAGCGGACGACGATCTCGCGGACCTGCTGCTCGGCGAGCGCGCGATCCTCCGGGAGCTGACCGAAGAGGTCGTCGAGCGCGCCGCGCAACCCCCCGGCGCTCGTCCCGCCCGGACCATGTACGCCGCCGATGGACATCATCCAGCCGCCCTCGGCGACCGAGTCGCGCATCCACCCGACGACGCGACTCTTGCCCATGCCGGGGGGCGCGCCGAGCAGGACGAGACGCGAGGCCTCCTCCTGGCAGACGGTGTACACGCGCTGCCAAAGCCAGGTGAGGTCCTCCTCACGACCGATGAGCGGCTGCCCTTCGTCGGGCACCGGGTCGTCGCTCGACACCATGTCGAAGACGGCCATGGTCCCGGTGATGGTCCCTGCCATCGTCGTGAAGTCGTGCGGGGCGGTCCCCTCCTCCGGCAGCATCCCCTGAGGGGCGGCGCTGACGGACGCGTTGCCCGCCGCGAGCGCGATCCGCTGCGCCGCGGCGGACGACGTCTCTCCGATCAGGGGCTCGGCCGCGTGCTGAGCGCTGTGGAACGGCAGCAAGGCGCGGCGCATCTCGGCCGCCGTCGCGAAGCGCTCGTGCGGCTCTTTCTTCAGCGCCTTGTCGACGAGCTGCTCGAGTCCGGGCGGCATTACGAGGCCCCGACGCGGGCGAAGCGGCGGGACCTCCTCCATCAGGTGCTTGAGTGCGACGGCCATGCCGTGAGCGCCGGTGAACGGTGGCGCTCCCGCCAGGAACTCGTAGAGGATCACGCCCATCGCGTAGACGTCGGTCGGCGGACCCACCTGGCCTTTTCCGGAGGCCTGCTCCGGCGCCATGTATTGCGGCGTCCCGAAGGCGTCGCCGTGAATCTGCGTGAGCTTCGGGTCCTGGTCGTCCTCGACGCGCGCGAAGCCGAAGTCGAGCAGCTTGGTCGAGGGCGGCGCGTCGGGCGGCGTGTTCTCGACGATGATGTTCTCGGGCTTCACGTCGCGGTGGATGATCCCGCGAGCGTGGGTATACGCGAGGGCGGAGAGGACCTGGTCGACCAGCGTGATCAGGTGCTCGACCGTCATCTCCTGTTCGCGCAGCTCGCTCATCGGCGTGCCGTCGATCAGCTCCATCGAGATGTACGGGACGCTGTCTGCGTCCTCGCCGTAGCTGAACATCTTCACGATGTGCGGGTGCGCCAGCCGGCCAATGGCGCGGGCCTCGCGCATGAAACGGCGCCGGATGCGGGTCTTCTTGGCGTACTCCGGGCGCAGGCATTTGATGGCGACCGTAGAGTTCTGGCGCAGATCGCGGGCCTTGAAGACGAGGCCCATCCCACCCTCGCCGATGGCGTTCTCTATGCGAAAGCGGTCTGCGAAGACCTGGCCAGGTTCCATCGAGGAGTCCGGAGGCGGCGAAGCGCCAATGTAGACGCGGCCCCTGCCACCCGCAACCGCGCGGATGGCAGGGGCTAGTCGGGCTTTTGTGACTCCAGGAACTTCTCGATGGCGCGGCTCATCTTCGTGGCGTCGCCCCCGGCGCTTGGATGCGAACCCAGCAGCCCTGCATGGCAGCGCTCTCGTACAGGAGGCGTACCGCAGACTCGTGGCCCAGCCCCTTGCCGACGAGGGCGATGCCGCCGTAACCCACTCGGATCGAGGTGCTGGTGTCGCCTGGCCGCCCCCGCCCCTGCGTCCGGCGGATGATGCGCGCATCGTCACCACAAGCGGCCTAGTAGACCACTTGCCGGCGGGCGTGCCCCGCCTCGACGGTGTCGACCCGCCACTCGCAGTCGAAGAGGAAACGACGGCCTGGTCCCGGCTCCTCCCGGTGGAAGCCGCCCACTCCGTACATCTCCGAGATCTTGATGTCCGGCACGATCAGGTGGCAATTCGCCGGCGGCTCCGGCGGCTCGACCGGGCCCTTCTTGGCCTTCTTGGGCTTGGACTTGATGCCGATGCTGGTCAGCGGATCGCTGCATGCACCGAGCAGGAAGCCGAGCAGGAGCCATGGGAGGACACCACGCATGGCGCCGAGCGTGACCGGGCCCACCCCACGGGTCAAGCGACGGCGGCGCGCGCCTCCACGAACTCGGCGAGGCTGCCGAGGTCGCGCACGCAGCGATACTCGTCCACGGGCGCGTCGACGCCGAATTCGCGACCGATGAGGAACGCGAGGTCGACGAGGTCGAGGCTGTCGAGCAACAGCGCACCACGCAGGCTCGCCTCGGGCGTCAACGCCCGCGGGTCGCGGCCGAAGTGGTCGCTGAGCATCGAGCTCAAGCGGACGTAAATGTCGTCGCGGCGGTGCATCGGGACCTCCCTGCGAGCGCCGTCGGGTTGCACCGAGGGCACAATGCAATTCTCTTGCCGACGATGACGGACGAAGACAGGCGGGTTTGCGCACGTTCTGCCGGCCACCCGGGTGGCCAATGGCCACCCGGGTGGCTGGTGTTGTATACCGGCGCGTCGTTTTCGACCCTGAGCTGAGCCATGCGCGTCCTCCTACTCTCCTGTGCGCTGGTGTCCGTGGCACTCGGCGCCGATGCCCCCAAGAAGGCAGCGAAGCCGGTCGGCCCCTGCGGCTCACCGCGCACGGCCGCCCACACCTTCCTCGACAACCTCCAGCCCGACCAGATGCGGCCGGACCTCGCCGTTCGCTGCTTCGACGCGCCGGCCGGGATGGCCGACGACCAACTCGAACGGCGCGTGCGCGACCTCAAGGCCGTGCTCGACGCGCGTGGGCATTGGGTCGTGATGGAGAAGCTGTCGGAGGACCCCGACTACGTCGATCACCGCGGCGAGCACCGCGTGCGGATGGTCGCTAGCTTCGACGCGGTCGAGCTGGTCCGCGAAGAGGCGGAGTGGCGGTTCCCAGCGGGCGTCGTCAACCAGGTCCCGCGCCTCTACGACGAGACGTTCTCGGGTTGGGTCGACGCGACCCTGGCCCACCTGCCGGGGTTCTTCCGGACGCGGATCCTCAACTACGAGCTGTGGCAGCTGCTCGGCCTGCTCGTGCTCTTCGTGCTCGGCGTGTTCGTCAGCCAACTCGTGCGGCTCGTAGTGAAGGGGCGCCTCGTCGGTCTGCTCGAGCGCTTCAACGTCGAGTCGTCGACGGACGTCTTCACCGACATCGCCAGACCCCTGGGATGGCTGGCCGGCGCCGGCTTCTTCGTGGCGCTGCTACCCGAGCTACGCTTCAGCGTCGGCACCGCCCGGGTGCTCGCCGTCGCGATCCGTCTCGTCGCGGCGGTGGCGGCGGTGCTGGTCACCTACCGGGTGGTCGACCTGTTCGCCGTCTGGATGACCCGCCGAGCCGAAGCCACCGAAGGTCGCATGGACGACCAGCTGGTGATGCTCACCCGCAAGGTCCTCAAGACGCTGGTCGTGGCGATCGGCATCGTCTTCGTGCTCCAGAATCTCGACATCGACGTGACCAGCCTGCTGGCCGGCCTCGGGATCGGCGGTCTGGCGCTCGCGCTGGCGGCGAAGGACACCGCCGCCAACGTCTTCGGCTCGTTCACCATCTTCGTGGACGCCCCGTTCTTCATCGGCGACTGGATCAAGGCGGCGGGCGTCGAGGGCACCGTGACCGAGATCGGGCTGCGCTCGACGCGGGTGCGCACCTTCGCCGACAGCCTGGTCTCGGTGCCGAACCAGTCGCTCGCGAACGCAAACGTCGAGAACTTCTCGCGCCGCAATTACCGGCGCTACTCGACGCGGCTCGCGATCTCGTATGCCTCGACGCCCGAGCAGATCGAGGCGTTCGTCGAGGGCATCCGGGCGATCATCACGGCCCACCCCGACACTCGGAAGGACGCGTACGAGGTGCACTTCGTCGAGTTCGCGGAGTCGGCGCTCGAGGTGATGGTCTACACCTTCTTCCAGGTCGAGACGTGGACCGACGAGCTCGTCGCCAAGCAGCAGCTCAACCTCGAGTTCATGCGACTCGCGCGTGATCTGGGCATCGAGTTCGCCTTCCCGACCCGCACGCTGCACATCGACTCGCATGCGCAGTCCACGCCGCCGCCAACGCCGAACGTCCCCGACGTGGACGGGCTCACCGCGGCCGTGCACGGCTTCGGACCTGGGGGCGGGCGTGCACGCCCACGCGGCAATCCCCTCACCCACGGTTATTTCCCTGGCGCCGAGCTCGCGCGCGGCGACGAGGACGAGGAGTCCTGATGCTCGAGCGACGCACGACCTTCGTCGACAACGGCGACGGCTGGCGGCTGGCGCTGCACCGGTTCGCGGACCCGGACACGCTGGACCCCACGCGGGCGCCGGTGGTGATGGTGCCTGGCTACGCGATGAACAGCTTCATCCTCGGCTACCACCCGACCGGCGAGTCCATCGCTGGCTACCTCGCGGCCCACGGCTTCGAGGTGTGGTGCTCGGACCTGCGTGGCCAGGGCGCCTCGAAGCGCCTCGGACCGGAGCGCGCCTTCGCCCTCGCCGACATCGGCATGACCGACCTCGGGGCTGCCCTCGACGGCATCGCCGCGCAGAGCCAGGTGGACGCGAGCGGCTTCGACGTCATCGGCTGCAGCCTCGGTGCCACCTACATGTTCATCCGCGCGGCGTGGAGCAAGGACGCGCGCATCCAGCGGATGGTCAACCTCGGTGGACCGCTCCGCTGGACGGCCGTGCACCCGGTCGTGCGCGCCATCACGGGCATGCCGCTGCCGTGGAGCAGGATGACGATGCGCGGGACTCGCCGGGTGGCCCAGCGCCTGCTGCCGGTCGCGGCGAAGATCCCGGGCTTCCTGCACATCTATATGCACCCGGCGCATTGCGACATCTCGGACGCCGCTACGCTGGTGCAGGTCGTCGATGACCCCATCCCGAGCCTCAACGCCGAGATCGCCCAGTGGGTCAAACGCGGCGACCTCGTCTGGGACAACAGGGTGCTGACCCGCGACGTCGGGGCGCTGCGACAGCCGCTGCTCACCATCGTCGCCAACGCGGATGGCGTCGTGCCGGAGTCGAGCGTCTGCTCAGGGCACAACGCGATGGCGGGCGCGCCGCGCACCATCCTGCACGCGGGCGATGCGCGCACGCCGATGGCGCACGCCGACCTCTTCATCTCGGATCATGCAGAGCGCCTCGTCTTCGAGCCGCTCGCGGCCTGGCTCAGCCCGTAGCGGCGCGGGCCTCGCGCTCGTCCTTCCACTGGAACGCCGCAGGCATGACCACCAGCGTCGCCACCAGCGCCGCGACCATCCCGATGATCGTGAGGAATCCGAGAGAGTTGAGGCCGTAGTGGTTCGCCGTCAGCAGGCTGCCGAAGCCGATTGAGGTGGTCAGCGTGGTGAGGACCGCCGCCATGCCCGTCGTGCTCACGATGTAGCGCGCCGAGCCTCGGCCCAGCTCTTTGTGCCGGTGGTACATGTGCACGCCGTCGTCGACGCCCATCCCGATCACGGTCGGCAGCGCGAGCATGTTGAAGAAGTTGAGACGCACCTCGAGCAGGGCCATCACGCCCGCCGCCGCGCCGAGCGCGACCATCAGCGGCAACAGGATGATCAGCACTCCGCCGACCTGGCGCTCGAAGAGCAGGAGCAGCAGCACGACGACGACCAGGGAGGCCACGGAGGTGGTCAGGCCGTCGGTGTGCATCGCGATGATCACGTCGGCCCAGATCATTGGCTTGCCGGAGACGAGCGGGGGTTTGCCGTCGGCGCCCTTCAGCTTCAGCATCTCGCCGCGGAAGGCGAGGGCGACGTTGCCGTCGGAGATGCTGCCGCGCGGTGCGACGAAGACGAACTCACCGAGCTTGCCGTCGCGGTCCGAGAACTTGCGTGTCACCCAGTCGGGCAGATCCGCGACCGCGAAGGTCTGCGGGTCGCAGTGCTTGAGGAGCTGGTCTGCGCCGTCGCGTTGGTCGCCGTCGAAGAGCTTCACTTTGCGCTTCAGCTTGCGGCACAGCCTGGCGACGACCTTCTGCTTCTCCTCCTGTCCCTTGGGGATCAGGGTGAACAGGGCCTGCGTGCTCTTCACGATGTAGTCGAGGCCGCCGGCGGCCATCAGCGCCTCGAGCTGGTCGTGCAGGTCGCGCGCCTCCACCGACGACGTCGCGAAGACGACCGCGGGCACCGACGACTTCACCGTGCCTTTCTGGAGCTTGCGGTACTCGGCGGCCTCGCCCTTCACGCGCTCACCGAGCTTCGTGAAGTCGAGCTCGAACTCGATGTTCTGCACGCCCAGGAAGACGCCGGCGGCGGCCAGCGCGACCGCCAACGCGACCGTGCGCGCGCCCAGCGGGAAGCGGCGGCGCTGAATGTCGCCGTCGGCCTCGCGCGCGACGCTGTAGCCGAGCAGCTTCAGCGGCATCACGCGCTCGACGGCAAAGACGAGGGCCGGGAAGACCAGGAAGTACGCGGCCAGACAGAAGATGACGCCGGCCGCAGCCACCCCGCCGAACTGACTGAAGCCGCGGAAGTCGGCGAGCATCAGCGCCATGAACGCCGCCGCCGTGGTGATCGCCGCGAGCAGGCTGGCGGCCCCACAATGGATGTGGGTCTGGACCATCGCCTCGAGCGCGTCCTTGCCCGCGGCGCGCTCCTCCCTCCAGCGGCTGTAGAAGTGGATCCCGAAGTCGATCCCCAGGCCGAGCAGCACCGCGAAGATGAAGGCGGTGATCAGGTTCAGATAGCCGACTGTCAGCGCCACGAAGCCGACGAGCCACGCCGTGCCCATCAGCAGGGGGATCAGCACGCAGAAGAGCGCTCGCACGCTCCGGAAGAAACCGACCAGGACCAGCACGAGCAGCGTCAGCGAGAAGACGGCAGACGAGACGATGTCGCCCTTGATGCCCTCCGACTCCTGCAGCGCGTCGCGGTAGCCGCCGCCGAGGTCGACGCGGGAGACGATGCCGCCTTCGGCGATCGGGCCCAGCCGCTTCTCGAGCTCGGCGCGCACGATGTCGTCCACGTCGCGGATGATGCGGCGGCAGAACGCGAGGTCACCGGAGGGTTGGGACGGGGAGATCTGCAACCCGATCGTCGTGTAGTCGCGGTTGTAGAAGTAGTCGCGGTACTGGCCGCGCTCCTTGCGGAAGGTGCGACCGAAGCGACTCAGGCCGTCGTCGCGTTCGAGCTCACCCCAGCTCCAGGTGCGGACCTCTGCCTTCTCGCCACCCCCAGCACCGTCCTCGTCGCCGAAGAGGTCGAGCTTCGCCTTGACCGCCTCGCGGATCTCGTCGCGCAGCTCCTGGTAGTACTCCTCGAGCTCCACCTTCGTCGGGAAGATGGTCAGCGCGTTGCGCTCGATGAGCGAGACGTCCTGTCGCCAGAACACCTTGTTGATATCGGGGTGAGCCTGCAGGGCGGCGGCGACGTCCGGCAGGATCGGGCGGATGGGGCCGAAGTCATCGGCCATCATCGTCACCACGAGGATGTCCGCGCTGCCGAGGCGCTTTTGCAGCACCTCCATCGCCTGGACGCTCGAGGCGGACTCGGGCAGCAGGTCCTGGATCTTGCTCTTGAGCTTGATCGAGCGCCCCGCCGCGAGCATCGCCGCGGTGAGCACCACCGACGCGAGAAGCCAGAGGTACGGATGGGCGTGGATCGCCGTGACGAGGCGCCGTACGCGGGTTTCGGGCAGGGCGAGCATCGTCAGCCGCCCGTGTCCGGCCGGTGGCCCAGGAAGAGGTAGCTCTTGAACAGGAACCGCCACTTCCCGCCCAGGAAGACGAAGCCGTCGAAGCGCAGACCCAGCCTTTGGCCGGGCGGGCGTATCCGCAGATTGAACATCGCGCGCTTCTTCGCGAGGGCCTCGATCATCACCTTGTCGCCGGGGGTGGTGTTGGCCGCGCGCGCTGGCCCGAGGCGGTCGACCTCGACCTCGATGAAGCCCGCCTTCACCTTCTCGATGATGACATCGGGCGCCTGGGCCCGTAGATCCTTGATGATCTCGTCGCGGTAGCCGGCGTAGACCTCCGGACCGCGCTCGGGGCCGAAGAGCTCGATCATCTCAGGCTCGGTGAGCACGAAGCGGTCGAGGGTCTTCAGGACGGCGGCCCGGTCGCCGCGCTGCGCGTGCCCGATGATTTCACGGAACGCGTCGCGCACGTGCAACCAATCGTCGGGGCTTTGGGGAGTGTCGGTCTCCTCGGGCGGCACGATTGAGTGGCAACCGAGCAGCACGAGGGTGAGCAGCACGAAGGTTCGGCGCATGCCCCGTCTTTATCGGCCAGCCGTCCGCCATACGCAATGAGAGGCTGTATACTCCGCGCGGTGGCGACGCCGTCCCCCCCCGAACGACTCGTTGTATGGCACCGGATGGTCGTCTTCCATCTGCTGACCGCGCTGAGCTTTGCGGCTGCGAGCTGGTGGCATTATCGCGACCTGACGAGTTGGGGCCCGGTGCCGCTCGGCGGGGTCGAGCTGGGGGCGCTGCTCTGGCTCCTCGCGATGCCTTCGCTCGTGCTCGCCGCTCCGGTGGTCGTGGTCGCCGGCGCGCTCGCGTGGCGCGGGCTGCTTCGGATGGCGACGGGGTTCTGGCTCGCCGGCTGGTCGCTGGTGCACGCCTGGCTGGTCGTTGACCTGGGCACACAGCGCACCTTCGGCAACCACGTCCACCACTACATCCCGTACGTGATGGACACGCTGCGCGCGGACTCGGACACGGGCTTCGCCGGCTTCGGTGGCGACCCCGGGCCCCTGCTGTTGATGGGGTTTGGCCTGCTCTTCGGGGTCGCGCTGCTCGGGGTGCTGGCGTGGTGGGTCAGCGGCTGGTGGGCGCGCAGGCAGGACGGCCGGCCGCTGCGCCTGGTCTGGACCGTGGCCATGCTCGTGCTGAGCGTGGTGGGCGTCGTGCCGGCGCAGGCGTTCTTCGAGCGCACCTCGCTTCTGCGCCGGGTGCACATCGCGCTCACGATCGACCTCGAGTTCACCCGGCGCATGGCCGGCGTGCTCGGGAACCTGACGGAGCGCGCTCCGTCGGTGCGCGTCGTGTCGCTGCGAGTGAACCCGCGCGGCCCCGACCCCGGCAACGAGGAGGTCACGCTCCACAACTTCACGTCCGCGGCCGTGGTGCTCGACGGCTGGTGGTTGAGCGACGGCCAGGGCGCGCGCCTCCCGCTGGCGGGCACCCTCGACGCAAGGCGCAGCCGCCGCGTCCGCATCCCGGCGGGGACCATCGAGCTGCGCAACGACGGCGACTCCGTCGGGTTGCACGCCAAGAGCGGTGAGCGCCGCCACGAGGTCGCCTACACGGAGGCGCAGGCGGTCGGCGGCACGGTGATCAACTTCCGCGACGAGCAGGACTTCGACGCCTTCTCGCGCCGCCTCAACGCCTTGCTGACCCCGGTCTATCGACGAATTCAGCCGAGCTGGCGCGGCGACCACCCGCCCGATCCGGCGGCGAAGGTCGACCGCCCGCCGGCGGATCTGCCCGACGTGGTCGTGATCGTGCTCGAGAGCCTGCGCCACCAGGTGCTCGACGCGGAGCACATGCCGCGACTCGACCGCTGGGCCTCACGGGGCCTGCGACTGCGGCGTCACTACTCGGCGTCGAATATTTCTCACTTCGGCCTCTACGGCCTGCTGTACGCGCGGCTGCCCCTCTTCTACGACCGCGACCTCGACGACGAGGTGCGCCCGCAGATGACGGCGAGCTTCGGTGCCTCAGGCTACGAGACGCTCTTCATGGCGAGCGCGCGCTTCGTCGGGTGGCGGCGCATGGAGGACTACCTCAACACCCGGAACTTCGACGAGGTGCTCGCGCCGACCGCCGACTGGCGCAGCACCAAGCAGTGGGTGAAGGACGACCGCTGGATGTTCGGCGAGCTGCGCGCCCGCCTCGCGAAGCGCGAGGAGCGGCCGCGGCTGATGGTGGCCTTCGCGACCTCCACCCACTACCCGTTCGAGTTCCCGCCCGAGTTCGACCGGCACACGCCGAGCGGGCAGGAGGTCTCGTACGAGAATTGGATGCAGCTCGACCGGGCGCAGCTGGTCAACCGCTATCGGAACGCCTGCCTCTTCATCGAGGACGAGGTGATGCGCCTCATCGACTCCACCGATCCGGCGCGCACGATCGTGGTGGTCACTGGCGACCACGGCGAGTCGCTGGGCGAGGACGGGGTGCTCTCGCACGGCAGCAAGCCCTCCGAGATCCAGCTGCGGGTGCCCTTCGCGATGGTCGGCCCGGGTGTGCCGGCGCTCGAGGTCCAGACCGCCACGAGCCACACCGATCTGCTGCCCACCCTTCTGCACGCGCTCGCCGGCCGCACGGTGCCGGTGCGTCACACCGCTGGGCGCGACCTGCTCGACCCGGCGCAGCGGACCGACCGGGTGATCCTCGCGCCGCGGCAGCAGCTCCCTCCGTTCGAGCTGTTGCTCGTCGAGGGGCAGAAGCGGCTGCTGTTCAAGGCGCGGATCGACCGGCCGTATGTCGAGACCTTCGGCTTCCTCGACGAACGCGGTGACATGGATCTGGAGGCGCCTGTCCCGCCGGCGCCAGAAGACGCGGGCGGCTTCGTCGAGGCGATGCGCGCAGCCCTCGAGCGCATGTAGCCGCTATTTCGGCAGCCCCGCGTTGTACGTGTGCAGCCGGCGCGTCTGGAAGCGGCCGAAGCGCAGCATCGCGTCCAGTTGTGGCTGCAGCGTCGAGCATTCGAGGGGCGCCTTCTCGTCCGGGTCCGTCGCGAGGTCGAAGGCGCGACACGTGTCGCTGCGGAACAGGACCTGCACCTTCTTCCGGTCTCGGCTCACCGACGAGAGCGTGTCCTCGTTGCCGTAGAAGTAACGGTAGGCGCCGCGCAGCCCGCGGAAGAGCGAGTCACCCTGGATGCCTCCCGGCGCGGCCTCGATGCCGAGCGCGTCGAGCAGCGTGGGCAGCACGTCGATGTGGCTCGTCAGCTCGGTGATCTCCGCAGGCGCGAAGAGCTTCGGCTGGTAGAAGACCGCAGGCGCGCGCACGTTCTCGTCGTAGCTCTGGCGTGAGTGCGTCCAATTGTCGGGGTGCTGGCCGAACGCCTCCCCGTGGTCACCGACCAGCACGATCACCGTGCGCTCGAGGCGACCGGACGCCTCCAGCTGCTGGTAGAGGCGCTCGATCTGCGTGTCGAGCAGACGCAGGTTGTCGTAGTAGCGGTCGAGCGGCGTGCTGCCCTTCGAGATGCGGTAGTCGGGCCCGTAGTCGTAGTAGTGGTAGTGCGGCGCGTACGAGTAATACGTCGCGAAGAACGGCTCCTGCGCGCGCTTCAAACGCTCGAGGAAGAAGTCGACGACGTCGACCTCATGACGCCCGCCGGGCCAGCGTGGCCGCGCCGTGTCCGGGACGCTGTAGTACCCGTACATCTCGCGGATGCCCGAGCGTTCGAGGAACGCGCGCGGGAAGTAGCTCTGCAGGCGCGACGGCGTCGCCAGGAACGTGTCGTAGCCCGGCCCGAGGTACTCACCGAGTCCGGGGATCACCACGTCCGGCCGGGTGCAGAACATGTTCACCTTGGGCAGCGCGTAGACCCCGCTCATCAAGGTGAAGATCGACCGCGGGCTCGTATTCGAAGAGGCGTAGTGCCGCTTCAAGTAGACGCCGCCGTCGGCCAGCTTCCGCAGGAACGGCATCGGCACCACGCCCGCGTGCTTGGTATCGAAGACGTAGTCGGCGCCAGTGCTCTCCATGATGACGAAGAGCACGTTCCACTTGTCGGGCGCGCTCTTCGGCGTACGCCGCTGCAGCAGGGGCTTGGGTGCGTCCTTCCGCTTCCACTCGGGGCCCTCGACCCGCAGCCCCACAGACTCTATCGGTGGGAGGAGGCGCTGCATGCGCTCGTACGTCCCCTCCCCGCGCAGCGCGTGATGCAACAGATCGTCGACCACGAAGTGCACGGGTACGGCCTTGAGGGCCCACTTGGGCGTGCTCGGGTCGAGGTCCATCGCGTAGAGGATCGGCGACGGGAGCAGCGCGACAATGCTGGCGGCGCCCATCGCGACAAGCATCCGGGCACGGGCGCGGTCGAGGCGCTCGGGCAGCGTACGCAGCAGCACGAGGATGAGGACCGGCGTCAGGCACCAGAGCACGCCCAGACGCGTGCCGTAGCTGAACGCGTCCGCCGGGTCACCGCTGCTCATGCCCTCGCCGAAGATGTCGTACGTCAGACCGACGTGGGCCACGAAGAGCACGTCGTGCTGCAGGCCGGTGATGATGCCGACCGCGAGCATGAGCACGTACAGCAGGCCCCAGCCCACGACGCGCGCCCACTTCTGCTCAGCCAGGCCGCGGCCGAGCAGTGAAGCGCCGAAGACGAGCAGCGCCACCACGGCCGCGAAGAGCACGTCCCAGGTGAAGTAACGCAGCCCTGACAACAGCGTGTAGCGGTTGGCCACAAACGAGAGCGGCGTCACCTTCTCGGTGAAGAGCTCGACCGTCAGCGTAGCGCGGTAGAGGAAGCCGAAGAGCAGCAGCGCCGCGAAAACCAGCGTCGCCGGCGTACGCGCAGTGAGTCCGTCGAGCAGGCGCTTCATCGCCGGCATCTTAGACCAGAGCCTGTTCCGAGACTGACTTCAACAGCACCGGGCCATCAGCCCTCAGCATTCAGCCTTCAGCCAAGGCGCTGACTACATTGATGTTTGGCTGATGGCTGAGCGCTGAGAGCCAGGACAGGTTTCGGACGTGCTTCGAATGGGGCGGGGTGGCCCGGCCCGAGGCGTCGAGGCCTCGGGCACGGTGTCGGGCGCTCTCTAGCGGAAGACCGAGCGGAGCAAGCGCATGTCGTTCATGAGGTCGCTCAGCTCGCCGAGTCGAATCTCAGCCGCCGCGAAGGCGTCGAGGTCGGCAGCGCTGGCATCATCCGCCAGCGACGCCTCGCGCGCGGGCTGCCATTCGTTCTCGACGAAGCCATTCACGTACTGCAGGTACTCGTAGCTGATGGACAGCCCGTCGAAGGTCTGCGGTGCGTAGTAGATGGCGCGCGTGGTCGGGTGCACGAACGTCTCGATGGTCGCGTCCTCCGGCAGGAGCCGATCTTCGCCACTGTCCTTCTCGATGACCGTCAAGTACTCGATGAAGTCGAACTGGTCGTCGAAGGACGTCGTGTTCAGCGCCGACGAGTACAGCATCGAGAGCCACAGCAGGTTGTACGGCACCGGCGTGCGGATGCGCGCCATGCCCTCGGTGTCGTTCTCGCCGAGGCCGTACCGGGCCGGGTCGATGAGGAGCGGCGGACGAACGTCGCCGCCCGGGGCCACCACACTGCTGAACGTGTCGTTCTCGCCCTCTCCGAAGTAGGAGAAGATCAGGTCGCGGACCAGCTTCACCAGCTCCGGGCGGAACAGGCGGTAGTAGTTGATGGAGAAGCGGCGGCTGTCACCGAGGTCGGTGATGTTGAAGAACCGCGTGCTGTCGTCCATCAGGTAGAAGAGGAACTCGACCTTGTCGTAGTACGTCCCGATGTAATCGATGGTCGTGTAGTACTGGTCGCTGTGGCGCAGGAACTGGTCGCGACCGGTGCCCGGAGCCACCATCAACTCGTCACAATCCGCCCCCTCCGGAAGCGTGTCCGCCGGCAGGTAGGTGTTCGTCTCCGCGTTGAGGCAGTGACGCCCCGGCGCAGGCGTACCGAGCACCTGGTTGATGAAGTTGATGCCCAGCAGCGTCGCCTCGAGGTAGTCGGACGCGATGCGCGAGGGGTTCGTGCGGAACGACTGGTAGTACCAGTAGCGCAGCGCGTAGGTGAGGTCGTCGGTGATGCGCGACTGGCGGCCGAAGTAGCTGCCGATGAACCCGTTCTCGTCGCGACCTCGGCGGTACGCGTTGAAGACGTAGTAGTTCCAGTAGCTGGAGATCGCGTTCTTCACCACCTCGGTATGCGAGCCACCCAGGTCGTACTGCTTGCAGCGCGCCCGGAAGAGGTAGCGGTGCTCGCAGTAGGCGTAGGGGACCTCGCGGCCGTAGTAGTAGTCCGGGATCTTCGAGGCGCCGCCGATGTTCAGCGCGCTCGCCGTCTCGATGAAGATCGAGGTGTTGCTGAGAATGCCAGCGGCCTTCTCGGCGATGTGCTCCTCGATCGGGATGTCATCGCGCTTGGCGATGTTGCGGTAATCCTCGCCGACCAGGCTCGGGATGGACTGCCCGCCGTAGACGTAGTTCACGTAGATGCCCAGGTCGGGCGTCACCGCCACGTCGACGTCGTTCGAGAAGACCTCGGTGGTGCCGGCGTAGGCGAACTTGACGGCCGCCTCGTCGTACTTGCCCAGGCCCTTCGTGTCGGCGTGGAAACGACCGTGGTAGTCCATGATCGACGCGTACTGGTACTCGCCGAGGCGCTCGGTGGCCCACTCCGACTCGTCGTGCTCGGCCCGAATCCGCCAGTAGTCGTCCTGGTAGTTCATCGGGTCGAAGGACGCCTCGAAGTTGTGCGTGAGGCCGACCGTGTGGCCGATCTCGTGCAGCGTCACCGCGCGGTAGATCTCCGTGCGCAGCTGCCGGTAGACCTCTTCGCGCGGCAGACCCTTCATGGTCATCGCCTTGCCGATGACGGCGTCGTCGATGAACTCGGCGTCGAACATGTTGTTGTCGGCGAAGAAGTCGGCGCGCTCCTGCATCCGCTCCTTGAAGGCGTCGCGGTCGGTCGTCATGTCGAACGCCATCTCGCGCATCTCGTCAGGGATCTCCTGACCGGGCGTCCAGTCGAAGAGCGGCCCCAACACGTCGAGGTGCTCCGGGACCATCAGCTTGCCCTCGAAGCGGGGGTCCTCGCGCAGGGCGCGCAGCTTCTCGCGACCCTCTGACATGAAGACCTGCGAGCGCTCACGGACCTTGACCTGCTTCTCGAGCCCGCGGAACTCCTTGAGGAACGCCTTCGGACCGAGCTCGGCGCCGAAGTCGCCGTTGACGAACTCGGGGTTCGTGTCGAGCAGGCGGGCGTTAAGCAGCGTGCTCGTCTCGGCCGAGAGGGCCGAGGAGGTATCAGCGACGGTGGTGGGCTTCTCGAGCCAGGCCAGGTAGCTGTCGCCGCTGAGCAGCGTGTTGAGGTCGAGGTCCTCGTTCATCGCCTGGACGATGTCCGCGGCGCGCGCGGCGCTGCGGTCGAGGGCCGCGCCGTAGATGTACGCGTTGGCGCTGACGATCTCGGCGGTCTCGGGGTCCGCCGAGGACGGGCCATAGCCGAGCGGGCCGGCGGCCTGCACCTCGTTGACCCAGTAGAGGTAGTTGTTACGCGGGTCGCCGATCTGCTGCCAGTGGAAGCGCTCGAGCCCACGCTGCTTGCTGAAGGAGCGCAGGCCGGCGCAGGCGCGCGTCAGGTTGCCGCGCAGCAGGCCGTGCTCACCGCGGGCGATCTGCTCGGCCGTGTTGCCGGTGGCCTCGGCGAGGATGTCGTTCATCTCGGGGTTGCGGGCCATGTAGGCGGTGATGCCGCGCACCGAACAGTTGTTCACGCGCAGCTGGTACATCGCGCCGTGGCCGACCTCGTCGCCCTCGAGGAAGAGCGCGTCGGTGTCGCCGAAGTCCTCGATGAGCTCGGCGCTGATCTGCTCGCGCGTCTTGCCGGTCGCGGCGACGGCGACGTCCATGAACGCCTTGTTCCAATCCTTCGCGATGAAGACGTTGGCCTCGTTGAGATCCTCCGGGAAGCCGACGCTCAAGTAGTAGACGAGGGGCTTGAGGCGGCGGTCAGCCTTCGCGATGACGATCGGGTTGCCGGCGTCGTCGAGCTTCAGGTTCTCCTGGCCGTCCTCGTCGACCGTCGTCTCGTACGACCTCTGCCAGATGTTGTGGATGTTGGCCTTGAACTCGCGACCCGTGTCGTGACCGCCGCCGATGCGACGGTCGAAGTTGTGCGTCTCGGTGCGGAAGAAGCCGTGACGCTCCTCCTGGCTGTAGTTGACCGGGTCGCAGTCCTCGATCTCGTCGAAGTAGCCGGGGGCGTAGGTGTTGTCGAGGTACTCCATCAGCTCGGGCGTGCAGGCCAGCTCGACCCACGCCGTGGAGCACTCGCCGGTGTCCTGCGCCGCGCTGAGCACGCAGGACTCACCCGGACCGCAGTCGGTGTTCTGGGTGCAGCTGCTGCACACGCTGCCCACGCAGCCGAGGCCGCGGCGGCAGTCGACAGAGCGGGTGCAGGCGTCGCCCTCGTTGAGGGTGGTGGTGAAGCGCGTCGCCGGCAGGAAGATGGTCCGCAGCTGCTTGCCGTCGGGCCCCTTCACTTCCTGGACGTCGTCGTAGATGCGCGGCTGGTGCTGCTGCTGCTCGGCGTGCTCCACCTTGAAGAAGGCCTCGCGGAGACGGACGTCGGCCGAGCCGCAGCCGTCCCAATCGCCGTACACGTAGTAGCACATGTAGCTCGTCTCGACCGTCCGGCGCGTGGTGATCTGGATGTAGTCCTCATCCAGGATCAGCGCGTCGGGATCGAAGTGCTCGTACGGGCGGATGTAGTCGCTGTCGGTGTTCCACCAGCGGATGCCGTACCAGTCGACGTCCTGCGGGCCAGACAGCGCCCCGCCGGACCAGTCGATACGCATGAACTGCCGCTCCGCCCAGTGGCGGTCGGTCGTGTTCTCACCGATGACGTTCGTCTGCTCGCCCGTCGAGGTGTTGTAGGTGCGCTTGATGTCGAAGTGCGACGTGATCGGGAAGGCCGCGATCGTGTCGCCCTGGTACTCGGCGCCAGGGCGCGTCGCGCTCTCGTCGAGGCCCGGGATGGCCTCGTGAACGCGGTACGCGAACAGCGTCGAGTGACGGATCTCCCAACGGATCCGCTCGATGTCGGCCTCCATGCCGACGAAGGCGGCCGCGACCTCGGGGGACACGTCGACCATCGTCTGGCGGTAGTACCACTCGCCCTGGAACAGGGCCTTGTCGATGTAGTCGGGCTGGACGGTGTTGACCTCTTCGACGGGCTCGGCGCAGCCGACGACGCCGAGCGTCGAGGCCATGCAGAGCGTCGTGAGGAGCCGGATGAGCCGCATCTTCGTTCCCTTGTTGGTGTTCATCTCAGCCCCCCCTTACCGGTAGTCCACGAGCTGGCGGATGTCGTGGAACTCGTCGATGAGGCCCACGTAGAACTCGATGGTCTCGTTGGCCTGCTCGAGCTCCGCCGCCCGGGTTGGGTTGGATGGGTCTGCCTGGTAGGCGTCCCAGGCGGGCTGCCATCTGTTCTCGACGTAGGACGAGGCGTTCCTCAGCAGCTCGTACGCCAGCGACTTCCCGTCGATGGTCTGCGCCGCGGTGAAGCTGGCGCCGCTCTTCGGGTTGGTGAAGGTCGAGATCTCGACACCCTCTTCGTAGGTGCGGTCGGTCTCCGAGCCTTCCTCGTCGATGGCGAGGTACTCGATGAAGTCCACCCGCGTGTCGTTGGTGTGCGAGTGGAAGAGCACGGCGCGCAGGATGTTGAGCCGCATCAGGTCGTACGGCATCCGGCTCCACACCTCGAGTTCGTCGGTGGGCGCGTCCTCCCCGCCGAAGCGGGCCGGGTCGATGAGCTTCGGGAAGCCCAGCTCCGAGCCGTCCTCCGAGGCGCGGTAGTGGTACACGCGCTTGGAGCCCGGGCCGAAGATCCCGCCAAACATCATGTCCTGCGTCAGCGTCAGGATCTCGGGGGCGAAGCCCCGATAGTAGCTGACGTTGAAGCGACGCTGGTCCGAGAAGTCGGTCACGCGGAAGAAGCGCGTCCGGTCCCAGAAGATGTCGAAGCTCAGGTAGATCTTCTCGTAGTAGTTGCCCATATATTCGTACTTGGCGTCGTAGTCGTCGTTCAGGTCGATGTAGGGGCTGCGACCATCGCCGGGGTTGATGGTCATCGAGGTGCAGTTGCGCATCGCCTCGAAGCCGTTGGCGTAGTACTGCGGCAGCCACATCTGGTAGCCCTCGGGCGTCCCGTCGTCGATGCCGAAGCGGCAGTAACGACCGGGCTCGGGCGTCCCGATGACCTGAATCATGAAGTTGAAGCCCTTCACCGCTGCCAGCGCGAGGTCACGGCCGAGCGCGGTGGGCGCGCCGTTCTCGTCGCGGTAGGCGTCGTAGAAGGTCAGGTACTGGAACGGGTAGGTCATGTACTCGGACAGCCGGGTCATGCGGCTGAAGTACGAGTTCTGGAAGTTGTACTCGTTGCGACCGCGCCGGTAGGCGTTGAAGAAGAAGTAGTTCCAGTAACGCTGGATGGCGCTCTCGACCATCTCCTGGTGGTTGGCACCCTCGTCCCAGGTGCGGCAGTTCAGGTCACCGCGGTAGCCGTCGGCGCAGTAGAAGAACGGGACCACCCGGTCGACCCAGAAGTCGCCCAGCGTGGCGTTCGCGCTGCCTGCGAAGACCTCGCCGTTGTGGATGATGCCCTGGCGCATCTCCTCGGCCGCTTCGTCGACGTTCACGTTGTGGCGCTTGTGGACGTTGTCGGGCTGGTTGGTGCTGCCGCCGAGCATCTCGGGGATGGTCGAGTAGTCACCGGTCCGAATCTCGAGGTCGAGGCGGCCGGGGATGGTGACGCCTTCGTCGAAGGCTGCGACGTGGCCGCCGTAGACGAACTTGATGGCGGCGTGGTCGTACTTGCCGAGGCCCTTGGTGTCGGAGTTGAAGCGGGCGCCGTAGTCCATGATGGACGCGTAGCGGTACTCGGGCAGGCGCTTCTCGACGTACTCGTCGGGCGAGTGGCTGGCGCGGATGCTCCAGAACTCGTCCTGGAAGTTCAGCGCGTCGGCCGAAGCCTTGAAGTTGTGGGTCAGGCCGACCGTGTGGCCGATCTCGTGCAGCATGACGCCGCGGAAGATCTCCTCGCGCAGGATTCGGTAGACCTCCTCGTGGGGCAGGCCCTTGAGCTCGAGGGCGAGCCCCTGAATCGAGTCGTCCATGAACTCGGGCAACATCACGTTGCGCTCGCTGAAGAACTGCTGACGCTCGCGCATCTTCCGGTTCATCACCGACGGGTCAATGGCCATCTCGATGGCGACGTTGCGAACGTCCTCCGGCGCGTCCTCGAAGGCCCCGTGGAAGCGGGCGACGAGCTGCTTGACCGGCTCGGGCACGAAGCGCGTCGCCAGGTCCGGGTTGGCCTTCAGCGTCGCGATGACCGCGTCGCGGCGACCATTGCCGCCGACCGCGCGGGCCAGCGGGTCCTGGCGCGAGGGTGCCACCACGCGGCGCTCCATGTGGCGGAACATCGCGGCCTTGTCGAGGCGGCCGTTGGGGCCGTGGGTGCGGTCGAGGCCCGGCAGGTTCAGCGAGCCGAGGCGGCGCGAGAGCTCCGCGCTGAACTCGGGCGTCAGCTCCATCTCCTCGTCGGCGATCGTCGTGCCGCGCTTGACCCACTGCTCGTAGGAGTCGCCGCTGATGAGGCCCTCGAGCTCGAGGTCGCCGTTCATCGCCGCGACGACGTCAGCGGCGCCGCGGGCGTAGCTGTCGACGGCAGCGCCGTAGACGTGAGCGTTACCGGCCAGCAGGCGGCCATTCTCGGGATCGTTCGAGGAGGGGCCGTAGCCGAGGGGGCCGGACGGCGAATCCTCGTTGACCCACCAGATGAAGCTGAAGCGGAGGTCGCCCATCTGCTGCCAGACGAAGCGCTCGATGTCGCGGTCCCGGCTGTGCCAGGTCAGCGCCGAGCAGATGCGCTCGAGGTCGCCCGACTCCCACACGGTGCCCTTCGCGGCCTCCTCGGCCACCTCGCGCATGTCGGGGTGGTCGGCGAGGTAGGCGTCGATGCCCTTGTGAGAGCAGGTGTTCTCTTCGACCCGGTAGACACGGGGGTCACCCGTCTCGGCCTCCATCTCGGAGGCGAGCTCCTCGACAGAGATGCCCTTCGCGGCGGCGATGGCCTCGGAGAACGCCGCGTTCCAGTCGTCGCCGATCTGCTCGGCGACGCCCATCAGGTCGGCGGGGAAGTTGGTGTTCAGGTGGTAGACGACCGGGCGTACCTTGCGGTCGGCGGGGGGGATGACCACCGGGTTGCCCGCTGCGTCCTTCTTGGTGACGGGGTAGCCGTCCACGTCACGGACCGGCTCGCCGCCCTTGGTCTCGATCTCGTAGACCTGCTCCCAGACCTTGTGGTGGTTGGCGTACCACTCGCGCTCGACGTCGTTGCCGGCGCCGATCTGGCGGCCGTAAACCATGCGGAACGTGCGGAAGAAGCCGAAGCGGCCGAATTGGTTCCACTGGGCGGTGTGGCAATCCGCCTCGGTGATGCCGCGGCGCGCCAGCGTCCCCATCGTGGCCTCGTTGCACTGGACGTCGACCATGCGCAGCTCGCCGTCGGCGTCGGGGACGCTGACCGTCGCGTAGCGCAGCACCGCGCCGTCGTCGTCACGCAGGACGTCGCGGTCGAGGTAGGCCTTCGGCTGGAACTGAACCGCGTCGTCCTTGTCGATGCGCACGAACACGTTGCGCATCTTGATGTCGGCGGTGCCGCAGGCGTTGCGGGTGTTGGTGGTGATCCACGGCAGGTTGCCGTGTGAGATCGCGCACGTGACCCAGTAGGACGCCTGCCACTTGTTGGTGAACATGAAGAAGCCGTCGTCCACCTGGAAGTGGCCCGGATCCTCCGGTCGATTGTTCACCACGTACTGAACGGCGCTGTGGTCGTTGAGCAGCCCCGAGATGAAGTTCAGGAAGCCCTCGAGGTCGACGGCCGGGCCTTCGAGCCGCTGGGACGACCAGTTCACGTGCATGTACTCGCGCTCGTACCAGGGGCGCAGGGTCATGTCTGTCGTGATGACGTTCGTCTGCTCGCCGGTCTGGCGGTTGAAGTCGCGAATGATGTCGTAGTGGTCGTCGATGTCCCAAGAGGCGACCGGGCTGCCGACGAACTCGGCGCCGGGCAGCGTGCCGTCCTGTTCGAGTCCCGGGATGGCTTCGTGCACGCGGTGTGCGATCAGCTGGTCCTCGCGAATCTCGAACCGGATCTTCTCGACCTTGCTCTCGATACCATCGAAGAGCAGGCCGACAGTCGGCGGCACGTCGACCACCGTCTGCCTGAAGTACCAGTCGCCGTCGAATTGGGTCTTCTGAAGATTCAGAAGTCCCGACTCGGAGCGGTTCACGTCCTCGACCTCCTCGGCACAGCCGACCAGCCCACCGAGGGCCAGGACCATTCCGAACAGGAGCCACTTACGAAGCTGCATGAGCATTTTCCCCTTCCAGCGCGTCTTTTTCGTTGCGCCGGGCCATTCGAGCGGCGGCGTGCGCCCCCTGACGGGCCGCCAATGAGGCCCGCCTGTTTGCAATTATCAAGCCATTAACAGTCACGATCGGATGACCCGCATGTAACCGCTGGTACGGACGTTTTTCGGCGGAGCGTTCGCTTTCTTACGAGACCCCGAACGACACGTCCAAGACCTCGTACGTGCGTTCGCCTCCGGGCGTACGCACGTCCACCTCATCGTCGAGCTGTCTTCCGATGAGCGCCCGTGCCAGCGGGGATCCCACTGAGATGCGACCCGCCTTCGCATCCGACTCGGACTCACCGACGATGGTGAGCTTCGTCTCCTCGTCGGTGTCGAGGTCGAGCAACGTGACGGTCGCCCCGAAGACGATGCGGTCCCCGGAGAGCTTCGAGGTGTCGATGACCTCGGCCCGCGCGAGCTTGTCCTCGAGGTCGCGGATCTTCGCCTCGAGCATGCCCTGCTTCTCTTTGGCGGCGTCGTAGTCGGCGTTCTCGCTGAGGTCGCCATGCGCTCGCGCGATCTCGATCTCGTCGGCGACGGCCCGCCGCTCGCGTGTCTTGAGCCGGCCGAGTTCGTCGCGAAGCTGCTCGTAGCCCGTGCGGGTAATCGGCATCCTCTGCACGGTCTTACCTCCTACGCGTGATAGTCCTGCAGCGCGCGTACATCGACGTCGCCGCGGCGCTCGTGCTCGATGGCGCCGACCGCTGCGCGGGCGCCGACGAGCGTCGTGAAATATGGGACGCCACTGCCAAGCGTGGCGCGGCGGAGCCCGATGGACGTGGCGATGCGCTCGGGCGCCTTGGTGGTGCAGAACACGAGCTGCACCTCGCCGGTGTTGATCGCCTTGACGGTGTGGTGGCCGCCCTCGTGCTCTTTGTTGATGTGCGCCGACTCGATGCCGGCGGCGGCGAGGGTGGCGCGGGTGCCGTCGGTCGCCAGGATCGTGAAGCCCAGGCGCTTGAGCCGCCAGGCGAGCACGATGAAGCCGGGCTTGTCGGCGTCGTCGACGGTCATCAGCACCGCGCCCCCAGACGGGAGCGTGTTGAACGCGGCGCGCTGGCTCTTCAGGAAGGCGGCGGCGAAGTCGTCGGCGATGCCCATCACCTCGCCGGTGGACTTCATCTCCGGGCCCAGCAGCGTGTCGACGGCGCCGAACTTCGCGAACGGGAAGACCGCCTCCTTCACCGACACGTGGTCGGGATGGATCTGGCGGGTGAAGCCGAGCTCGGCGAGGGTGCGCCCGCCCATCACTCGGGCCGCGATCTTCGCGAGCGGGCGGCCGATCGCCTTGGAGACGAAGGGCACTGTGCGGCTCGCGCGCGGGTTGACCTCGAGGACGAAGATCTCGTCGGGGCGGTAACCGAAGCGCACGGCGTATTGGATGTTCATCAGCCCGATGACGCCGAGCTCGAGGGCGAGCGCGCGGGTCTGGACGACGACCTCGTCGATGATGTGCCGCGGCACGCTGTACGGCGGCAGGCTGCAGGCCGAGTCGCCGGAGTGAATGCCGGCCTCCTCGACGTGCTCCATCACCCCGCCGATGACCACCTGGGTGCCATCCGAGATGCAGTCCACGTCGAGCTCGGTGGCGCCATCGACGAAGCGGTCGAGCAGGATCGGGTGCTCCGGACTGACGCGGACCGCCTCGCGCATGTAGCGGCGCAGGTCCGCCTCGTCGCTGACGACCTCCATCGCGCGGCCGCCCAGCACGTAGCTGGGGCGCACGACCATTGGGAAGCCGACGCCACTCGCGGCGCGCACGGCCTCGTCCTCGCTGCGGGCCAGGGCGTTGGGCGGCTGGCGCAGACCGAGGGTGTCGAGCAGCTTCTGGAAGCGCTCGCGGTCCTCGGCGCGGTCGATCGCGTCGGGGGGCGTGCCGAGGATGGGGACACCGGCGTCCTCGAGCGCCCGGGCGAGCTTGAGCGGGGTCTGGCCGCCGTATTGGACGATGACCCCGACCGGCTGCTCGACGTGGACGATCTCGAGCACGTCCTCGAGGGTCAGCGGCTCGAAATAGAGGCGGTCACTCGTGTCGTAGTCGGTGCTGACCGTCTCCGGGTTGCAGTTGACCATGATGGTCTCGTAGCCGTCCTCGGCCAGCGCCATCACCGCATGCACGCAGCAGTAGTCGAACTCGATGCCCTGGCCGATGCGGTTGGGGCCGCCGCCGAGGATGATGACCTTGCGGCGGTCCGTCGGCGCGGCTTCGCACTCCTGCTCGTAGGTCGAGTAGAGGTACGGCGTGTGCGCCTCGAACTCGGCGGCGCAAGTGTCGACCCGCTTGTAGACCGGGCGTACGCCGGCTTCGTGGCGCCACCCGCGGACCGTGGCCTGGTCGGTCCCGCTCAGCGCGGCGATGCGCCGGTCGCTGAAGCCGAGCTGCTTGGCCATCCGCAGCGTGCGCGGATCCGGGCGGCTGGTGAGCTCAGCCTCGAACTCCACCAGCTCGCGGATACGCGCGAGGAACCACGGGTCGACCCCGGTGAGCGCGTGGATCTCCGTGTCGTCGAGGCCCGCGCGGACGGCGTCTGCGAGGTGGAAGATGCGCTCGGCGTGCGGCGTCTGCAGCGCCGCCCGCAGCGCGGTCGTGTCGCTCGGGTCGAAGCGCGGCTCGAGGCCCCACGCGTCCGTCTCCATGCTGCGCAACGCCTTCTGCAGGCTCTCGGCGAAGTTGCGACCGATGGCCATCGCCTCGCCGACCGACTTCATCTGCGTGCCGAGCATGGGCTCGGCGCCGGGGAACTTCTCGAATGTGAAGCGCGGGATCTTGGTGACCACGTAGTCGATCGTGGGCTCGAAGCTCGCCGGCGTCGTGCGCGTGATGTCGTTGGTGATCTCGTCGAGCGTGTAGCCGACGGCGAGCAGCGCAGCGACCTTCGCGATGGGATACCCCGTGGCCTTGGACGCCAGGGCCGAGCTGCGGCTGACGCGCGGGTTCATCTCGATGATGACCACGCGACCGGTCTGCGGGCAGACCCCGAACTGGACGTTGCTGCCGCCGGTGTCGACACCGATCTCGCGCAGGCAGGCGATCGAGGCGTCGCGCAGGTGCTGATATTCCTTGTCGGTCAGCGTTTGCGCGGGCGCGACGGTGATCGAGTCGCCCGTATGGACCCCCATCGGGTCGAGATTCTCGATGCTGCAGATGATGACCACGTTGTCGTTGCGGTCACGCATCACCTCGAGCTCGTACTCCTTCCACCCGAGGATCGACTCGTCGACGAGGACCTCGGAGGTCGGAGAGGCCTTGAGCGCGCGGGCGGCCAGCTCGTCCACTTCACTGACGGCGTAGGCGATGCTGCCGCCGCTGCCGCCCATGGTGAAGCTGGGGCGGAGGATGAGCGGGTAGCCGACCACGTCGCCGAAGGCATGCACCTCGGAGACGCTGCGGCAGACCTTCGCGCGCGGCATGTCGAGCCCGATGCTCTGCATCGCGTCGCGGAAGGCGTCGCGGTCCTCCGCCTTGCGAATGGCCTCGATGCTGGCGCCCACCAGCTCGACCCCGTGAGCCTCGAGGACACCGCGCTCGTGCAGCTCGATGGCCGCGTTGAGGGCCGTCTGTCCACCGAGCGTCGGCAGCAATGCGTCGGGGCGCTCCTTCTCGATGATCCGGGCGATGTCCTCGGGCGTAATCGGCTCGATGTAGACCCGGTCCGCGGTCTCCGGGTCGGTCATGATCGTGGCCGGGTTGGAGTTGACGAGCACGACCTCGTACCCATCCGCGCGCAGGGCATTGCACGCCTGGGTCCCCGAGTAGTCGAACTCGCACGCCTGGCCGATGACGATCGGTCCGGAGCCGATGATCAGTATGCGTCGCAGATCGGAGCGCCGAGGCATAAGCGGCGCATCCTAGGCCCGGCGCAGCTCCCCCGCAAGAGGGCCCGGCGCTCGCCGAATCATGCTCTGCGGCCGGCTCGACTCAGTGGCAGAAGAGCGGGCCGCGGAGTGACATCACGCGCGCGCCGTCTCCGTCGTCCGCCGACCAGAGCACGACGTGTTCGCGCCCGTCGGTGATTGCGACGATCGTCCCGACCGAGCTCGGAAAGGGCTCGGGCAGCTCGAGTGGGTCGGCCAGGAGCGCGCCGAGCGGGTCGTGCAGCGTGGCCACGGCGCGCACGTCGTCTGCTTCTACCGCCACCCTCCACAGCCCGACCAACGCCTCTCCGGTCCAAAGCAGGCGCAGGAGAGCCTGACTGCCGGCGCGGGGCGACGCCAGCACGCGTGGTGGCCCGTCGATGCTGCCGTCGACGCCGATCTCGACGAACCGCATCACATTGCCGACGTCGGGGCCGGCTCGATTGTAGACGACGACGAAACGCTCGCCGTTCCAGACCACGGCGCGTGGTGCGGCAAGCCCGATGGCGGGTGCGGGCTCGATGACGGTGCGCGATTGCGCGTTGCCGGCGCGATCGATCACCGCGAACTCCGCCCCGAGAGTGGCGCGCGGCCCGTGCCCCGCGGCCCCGTAGGCGACGCCGTAGACGCCCGCCCCGAAGGCCCCCAGGGTCAAGCTCGTGCGCAGCCCGGGCGCGAAGTTGCGGGCCGGGTGTAGGGGGCTCCCATCCGGCCCGAGCACGACCCAGTGAGCGAGCGCCAGCCCCGGGCCGTCGGTGCCCTGGAACGCCACTAGGAGCCCTTCGGGCCCGGGCACCATCGTCGGGTTGCTGACGCGCCATCCCGGGAGGATCCCGAGCGGATCGCCGCTGATGTCGCCATCGTCATCCAGGCCTTGGATCCAATTCAGGTTGCCGACGTCGGGGAGGAATTGGGTCCACAGAAGCAGGAAGCCGTCGCGGGTCGCGCCGGCGGTGAAACCGAGCACGGAAGTGCCCCCCCGCGTCGACGTGGTGAACCTCGCCCAACGGCCGACCGTCGAGACCGAGCAGACGCCAACCCGCAGGACGGTTGTTTGGCAGGACGCGGTTCGATTCGTGCCAGGCCGAGACGAGCCGGTCGCCGCGACGGGCGGGCACACGCAGCGCGAAGATGCTGCCGTGGTCGCTCACTGCGAAGGTCGGTCCGTGGGCCGAGACCGCTTCGTCGATGACGCCGTCGCAATCGTCGTCATCACCGTTGCAGCGCTCGAGACGCACGACCGGTGGCGGTGCGTCGCAGACCACCTGGGCCTCGGCACCGAGGCAGACGAGCTGACCTTGGCGCTCGCATTGGCCCTCCACCTCGGCGCAGGGCTCACCGGCGCCGGCCACCTCTTCGTCGGTCCGTCCGTCGCAGTCGTCGTCGTCACCGTTGCAGAGCTCGGCGGGCACCTCGCCGCACGCGCCGCAGGCGTTCGTCACGCCTTCGTCGATGGCCCCGTCGCAGTCGTCGTCCTCGGCGTTGCAGGCCTCTGCGGGCACCTCGCCGCACGCGCCACACGCGTTCGCCACACCCTCATCGGTCGCCCCGTCGCAGTCGTCATCGACCTCGTTGCACGCCTCAGGCGGCAGCGCACCGCACATGCCGCACGCGTTCGTGACGCCTTCGTCCGTCAGCCCGTCACAGTCGTCGTCGGCGCCGTTGCAGGCCTCGTCCGGGACCGGGCCGCAGCCGCCACACGCGTTGGTCGCGCCCTCGTCGAGTTCACCGTCACAGTCGTCGTCGGCGTCGTTGCATCGCTCGTCTGCGGGCTCGATGGCGCCCTCGCACTCGGTCCACGCTTCACCGACGCAGTGCTGAATCCCTGGCCGGCAACGGCCGACGTCGGAACCGCATTCGACGCTCGCGCCCACCTCACAGGGGCAGCCCTCGTCCACCTGGCCGTCGCAGTCTTCGTCTTCGAGGCCGTCGCAACGCTCGAGCCGTTCGCCCTCTCGCGGGGCGGCGTCGCACGCCGACCAACCGCCGTCGACGCAGCGCTCGAGTCCGGGTGCGCAGACGCCGACCGAGCTGCCGCACGCGCGTCGGACGCCTTCGTCCACCGCGCCGTCGCAGTCCTGGTCGACCGCGTCGCAGACCTCGTCGGTCGCGGTGACGGCGCCTGCACATTCGCCCCAGTCGCCGTCTACGCAGGTCTCGACGCCCGCTCGGCACGCGCCCACCTCGCGACCGCAGGCCCTCGTCAGCGCTTCGTCGACGGTGCCGTCGCAATCGTCGTCGCCGCCGTTACAGGTCTCGTCGGCCGGCCGCCGTTCGTACACGCAGGCCGACCAGCGGCCGTCGTCTCCGCAGACCTGTGTCCCCTGCTCGCACCGCCCGACGCCCACCCCGCAGCCGCGCGAGCGTCCCGCGGCCGGACACTCCGCGGACCCCGCGTCCACCGGCGCTACGTCTTCTTCGGGATCCGCATCGCAGGCGCAAACCGCGAGCACCAACCACCAGGCGCTCCGGCTCATTGTGCGTCCTCGCACACCAGCTCGCCCCTCGCGAACCAGGCGCGGTCGATGTCGTCGCCGCGCTCGACCCAGACCAGCGCGTAGGCCCCTTCGCCCCACGCCAACCGGGGGCTCCTCAGGCCCGCTTCGACGTCGCGCAGCACCGACGGTGCGGCGGCGCCCTCCGCACGGAACATCAGGCGCCGCTCGTCCTCGAACCAGACGACGCCGAAGTGCGTCCCGGTCCAGGCGATGTCGGGCGCCGAGACGCGTCCGGCACCGAGGTCGAGCCGGACGGGCTCACCCGGCACCCCGTTGACGACGCGGGTGAAGACGACACCGTCGTCCTCGATCCATACCGCTCCGGCACCCTCCGGCGAGGCGGCCAGCTCTGGAGAGTGCGCGTCGGCGCCGCCTGTGGAGAGCAACCGGTCCGGTCCGGCCTGCCGGCGCAATCGGACCGCCCCGCGTTCACCGTCGTGGGTGGCCCAGGCGATCAAGTAGGTGAGGTCCTGGTACACAATTCGCGGCGTGGTGAGCCCGGGGCCCTGGGTGAGGACCTGCGTGTCCTGCGGCCGGAATTCGCGGCTCAACCGGGTGAACAGGAGGTCGCCGTCGTCGCCGGCCCAGACCACCCGGAACTCGCGCGGGCCGACCGCGATGTCGGGGTGGGCGGCGTTCTGCGGCGTGAGCCGCGCGATGTCCGCCGGCGCGGGATTCGCAGGGAAGCGCCCCGCCGGTTGCCGCGCCGCGAAGGGTCGCATCACGCCCGGCGCAGTCTGCTCCACCCACACGAAGTAGGTCTCACCGGTCCCGGCCGTCACGCGGTGTTGACGCGCGTTGGTCGAGCCCACGTTCACCTGCCAACCGCCACCATTCGAGAACCGCCACGAGACGCCTGCGATCCCCGACAGGTGGCTGCCACCGCGGTAGACCACGCGGACCTCGCCAAAGTTGACGTTCGTCGGGACGGCGACATCGGGACCGGCGACCGTGTGTCCGAAAGAGATGGCGACCGGCGAGACATCCAGCGCGGGCGTCTCATCGACCTCACCATCGCAGTCGTCGTCGAGGCCGTTGCACAGCTCTTCGATGGAGGCGCGTGGCTCGCACGACTCGACGACCTCGCCCGCCACGCAGAGCGCGGCCACCTCGCGGCGGCAGGCGCCCGCGCCGCAACCGACGAGCTCTCCTGCGGGGCTGCAGCGGCACTGTGCCACCCACTTGGTCGGAAGAGCGACGGCAACCAGCAGCTCGCGGTCGAAGCACGCCCTTCTTCAGATTTCGCGCAACACGCGCCTCCGCTGACCGATGGATCCAATGAACGCCCCGCTGTGCGAAGACCTCATGCCGAGAGCGTTGCGCTTCCAGCCCGACGAGTGGAACGTCCACTTCGTCACCACGCGCTGTTTCCAAGGCCGCTACTTGCTGCGCCCCTCGGACAAGGTGCGTGCGGTCGTCGTTGGCATCCTCGAGCGCGCCGCTCAGCGCACGAGTTGCAAGCTGCATGGCGCTGTTGCTCTCTCGTCGCACATGCACCTACTCGTCAGCAGCAAGTGCGCCGCCGACCTCGCCGACTACATGGAGTTCGTCAACGGCAACATCGCCCGCGAGCTTTGCCGCCTCCACAAGTGGTCGGACAAGTTCTGGCAGCGCCGCTACCAATCCGCCGTCTGCGTCGACGAGGCCTCCCAGGTCGACCGCCTCGCCTATTTGCTGAGCCACGGACCGAAAGAGAAACTCGTCCGCTCCGCCTCGCGCTGGCCCGGCCTCCACACCTTCAAGGCGACGTGCGACGGTAAGCGTATCCATGGCCACTGGGTCGACCGCACCGCCATGTACCGCGCGTCACGCCACGGCAAGACCGTCCGCGAGGCCGACTTCACCACCCCCTGCACCCTCACCCTCCACAAGCTTCCCTGCTGGACCGACCTCGACGACCGTACCCATGCCGTCGAGGCCCGCCGCGTCTATCGAGAGCGCCTCGACGAGCTCGGCATCGACCACCACACTCCCGTTCTCGGCGTCGACGCCGTCTGTGCCATCGACCCCCACGCCGCCCCCGAGCGCTCCGACCACAGCCCCGCCCCGCTCTGCCACGCCGCCACCAAGACCGCGCGCGCCACCTTCCGCAACCTCTACCGCGACTTCGTCTTGATGTACCGCGAGTCCCTCGCTGCGCTCCGAGAGCACGCCGTCACCATCGAATTCCCCTCACAAGGCGTCCCACCCGGCGGCCTCCGCGCCGCCCCGACATAGCAGCCGACGCACCCGCTACGGTCGCGCTCTCCGAATTCGTGTCCTGCCATCGCGCTCCAGCACCGCGCCCGAGCTCCGCCTCGGAGCCCCTCCCGCTACACCGATGTCGGAGACTTCTCACGCCGTAGCCCGGCCCTGACCCGACTATCCACCCGCGACGCTCACAAACGGTGCCTCCGAGGCGAAACGACCGCTCCCGGCCTTGAATCGCTTCCTCGTCCCCGACCACTCGGGCGGCACGCTGTTGCGGGCAGCACGCTGTTGCGGCTGGCAGCTACCGCGCCTACCGGGGCGGGACTCTCACCCGCTGGCTCGGTGCAGCCAGAGACGGACCGCTCCTCCTGGGCAGAGGGGGAACGCTTCGCCTCGTCAGGACGCACCATGCGCCGAGATCATCGCCATCCCGCTCGGGACGCTCAAGGACTGGCTGCGTGACGATTCGGCGGCGGCGCAGTCCGAGTCTGGGGCCGCCGCCGACGTCGACGAGGAGAGCCCCGCCGGTCTCGACCCCATCGGACCTCAGCTCCAGACCCTGCTCGCCGAGTGGGCTCGCTGGGACGGCAGCTTCACCGAGTTCTGCGACCACGTGCAGCGGCATTGCCGACTGCCCTTCGGACGCACGCTCATCGCCAGCCTGCTCGAGCGTTGCGGTGTTCGCGTGCGAGACCGACGCGAGGGTCGGAGTGGCCCTGCCCCGACTATGCGGAGCTCAGCATAGTCGGGGCAAGGTCAGTCGCCTTTCAACAGGCTCGACCAGAGGTCGGCGAGCACGGCGTCGGCGGCGTCCCAATTCAAGTTGGGGCGCTGGGCGGCGCTGGCGTCGGCGAGGGCCTGGCGGGCTTCGGGCTCGGCGAGCAGGCGGGCGAAGGCTTTGGCCATCTCGCCGGCGTTCCCCGGGGGCACGTATTGGGCGGCGGCGCCGACGTAGGCGCGGACCGAGGGGAGGTCGGAGGTGATGAGCGGGCGCTCGCCGGCGATGGCCCAGAGGGCGCACTCGGGGGCGAGGCTCCCGGCGAGCACGACGCGGGTGTCGAGGGCCGGATGCACCATGATCTGGGCGGTGCGGACGCGCTCGCCGGTGTCGATGTCGAGGTCGGCGTAGGCGACGCGGTCGGCAATTCTGAGGGCGCGCGCGCGGTGTTCGACGACGCCTGTAGAGACCTCGAACGGCACGACGACTGTGAGGCGCCAGGGACGGGCCAGGCGCGAGAGGGCGTCGAGCATGGCTTCCCAGCCGCTCCACGGACCGAGGTCGCCGATGTAGACCACGTGCGGGAGGTCGCCGAGCGGGCCCGGGTGGTCGACGCGGGGGGCGCCGTCGCGCACGGTCCAGAGGCGCTCGGGTCGCACGCCCCGACGTGCGAGGGTGGCGGCCTCGACCGGGGAGCGGGCGACGACGGCGTCGGCGAAACAGAGGGTCTTGTCCTCGAGCTCGACCAGCTCCTCCAGCTGCGTGGGCGGCGTCTTGGGCTCCTCGTCGCGCAGGCGCTGAGCCGGGGTCACGCCGGGCTCGAGCACGACCTTCACGCCCGTGATGCGCCGCATGAGCGCCTGAATGCCGGCGCGAATCCCCTGGCAATGGGCCAGCGCTGGGCGAATCCGGTCGAGATGCGGGCCGATCGCGTCGGCGACGGCGCGCTCGCGGGCGTCCCATTGCAGCCCGGGCGGGATGTCGAGCGGGATGTGGCGTACGCCGGGCACGGGGTCATCCTCGCCGGCGCCTTGCGGGGCCAGCACCACGCCGCCGCCGTGACGCGCGAGCAGCCCGATTCTGTGGCGCAGGCGCTCGGCCTCCAGGCCGTGCCCGGGCAGAGGCGTGTCGGAGACCAGAACGACGCCGCCGCGCATTACCTCGACTCCTGGGCGTGGCGCAGCGCTTCGGCCGCGTTGTACGAGGATCGCACGAACGGGCCCGCGAAGATGTGGGCAAATCCGAGCGCTCGTCCGTGCGCGCGATAAAGCGCGTAAGCCTCGTCGCGAAGATACTCCGTGACCGGCACATGGCGCAGAGACGGTCGCAGATACTGGCCGATCGTCACGATGTCGACGCCGTGCGCGCGCAGATCGTCGAGCAGCGCGCACACCTCGTCGGGCGTCTCGCCCAGACCGACCATCAGCCCGCTTTTGACCGCGAGGTGCGGTCGCTCGGCGGCGACCTGCTGCAGGACGCCGAGCGACCACTCGTACCTGGCGCGCGGGCGCACTCGAGCGTAGAGCCGCTGCACTGTCTCGATGTTGTGGTTGAAGACGTCGAGCGGACCCCCGGAGGCGACGCGCACGGCGGCCGGATCCCCTTGGAAGTCGGGGGTGAGGACCTCGATACCGGCCTCCGGCAGCCGGGCGTGGATAGCCTCGACGGTCGCGCGGATGTGCGCCGCGCCTCCGTCGGGCAGATCGTCCCGGTCGACGCTGGTCACCACGACATGGGCCAGGCCCAGCTCGGCTGCGGCGTCGGCGACCCGGCGCGGCTCGTCGGAGTCGAGCGGGCCCGGGACGCCGGTACCGACCGCACAGAAGCCGCAGGCGCGGGTGCAGTCGCGGCCCATCACCATGAAGGTGGCCGTGCGTTGCTCGAAGCACTCGCCGAGGTTCGGGCAGCGCGCGTCCTCGCAGACCGTGTTGAGCGAGGCGTTGCGCAGCAATCGACGGACCGCGCGAACCCGATCACCTTTGCCGACCGGGCGTTTGAGGAAATCGGGCAGGCGCAATGCGTGGCGATCGCGGCCGAAGCGGTCGCCGATTGGATGACCCGGCAGGACGGGGAGCTCTTCGCCGCGCATGCCCGACCGAAAGTAGAGGCCATTCGGCGCCTTGACAAGGCAAGGGGCCATCACTATGTTGCGCCGTCTCATGGCCCAGGAGCCTGTTCGAATATGAGTCAGTCCGAGCTCCAGCTGAGGCCGCTCGAGGTCATCGTCGACGGTGACAACGTCGAGCGCGCCCTCAAGGCACTCAAGCGCAAGGTTGCGCACGAGGGCATCTACAAGGAGCTGAAGCGACGCCGCTTCTACGAGAAGCCGTCGGTGAAGCGTAAGCGTAAGCAGCGTGAGGCGGAACGCCGTCGGCGCAAAGAGCGACGTCGTGCACTGCGCGCGAAGAATCGACGACGATGAGCGACCGAGTACTCAACGGCTACGAGGGCATCAAGCTCTTCTCCGCCACCAAGGCGATGGATCGCGAACGGCTCGGTGAGTCCGTCACCGACTGGCTCGACCGCCGCCCCGAGATCGAGGTGGTCGACACCGTGGTTCGGCAGTCGAGCGACAACCAGTTCCACTGCGTGACCATCCTGGTGTTCTACAACCGCTCCCGCTGAGCGCGCTGTAGCCTACCGGCGCCTGTAGTGCGCCGGGTCGGGCACGCCGACCTCCTCGAAGGCATCCAGCCGAAGCTGGCAGGCGTCACACGTGGCGCAGGCGGCCCCGTCTGTCGGATCCGGGTCGTAGCAGCTGTGGGTGGCGCCGTAGTCGACCCCGAGCTCGAGCCCCAGGCGCACAATCTCCGCTTTCGACATCTCGACCAGGGGCGCGCGAATCGACACGCCGCGCCCCTCGACACCCGCCCGCGTCGCGAGCGCTGCCATGCGCTGGAACGCCTCGATGTACTCGGGGCGGCAATCCGGGTAGCCCGAGTAGTCGATGGCGTTCACGCCGATGTGGATCTCGGCGGCACCTCTCACCTCGGCGAGCGCGAGCGCGAACGACAAGAAGATGGTGTTGCGCGCCGGCACGTAGGTGATCGGGATGCCGCCGGCCATCTCACCTGGCGCGCGGCCGTGCGGGACCGCCAGCGCGGCGTCGGTGAGCGCGGATCCGCCGAAGGTGCCCAGGTCGATGTCGCAGATGATGTGCTCTACACCCGCGGCGTCCGCGAGCGCCGTCGCCGCGGCAAGCTCGTGCTCGTGGCGCTGGCCGTAGCGGAAGGACAACGCGACCACGCGCGACCCGGCGGCGCGCGCCATCGCCAGCACCGTCGTCGAATCGAGGCCGCCACTCAACAGGACGACCGCGTCACACGCCTCGGGCATCGGCTCCCCACACGTACTTGTGGATCTGCAGTTGCAACCTCACGGGCACGCGGTCGGCGATCATCCAGGCCGCCAGCTCGTCGGCAGCCAGGGTTTTGTGGGCCGGGCTGAAGTGCACGGCTCGGACGCGCGTTCCGAGCGCGTGCTCCGCCACTCGGGCGCACGCCCACTCGTAGTCGGGCCGGCCGGTGAGCACGCACTTCACCTCATCGCGCTCGCCGAGCAGCGCCATGTTCTCCCACCGGTTGCGCGCGACCTCGCCCGAGCCCGGCGGCTTCAGGTCGACGATTCGGTGCACGCGCGGATCGACAGACGCCAGGTCGCGATGGCCACCCGTCTCGAGCGTGACCGTCAGCCCGAGGCCGAGCAGGCCCGCCATCAGCGGGTGCACGTTCTCCTGGAGCATCGGCTCGCCGCCCGTCACGCATACGAGGTCGGTGCCGAACGCCGCGACCTGCTCGAGCATCGAGTCGACCGAGCGCCACTCACCGCCGGTGAACGTGTAGGTCGAGTCGCACCAGGCGCAGCGCAGATCACAGCCCGTCAGGCGAACGAAGGCACTGCGCCGGCCGGCGAAGGTGCTCTCGCCCTGGATGCTGTTGAAGACCTCGGTGACGCGCAGCCGCACGGCCAGGAGGCTAGCAGACCGTGACCTCTCGGTCTGCTCACAGACCCAGCCTCTCGTTGCGGCTTCGGGCGGCGCGAAGATAGATTCCCGCGATGCCTCAATTCACCGAGTTCCCGTCGCTCCCCGAGGGCGCCTACCGGGCGGCCGTCGACAGATTCATCGGACTGGTGCGCGCGATGCCCGCAGAGGGCGAGCCGTTCAAGGCGTTCCGAGGGCGCCTCAAGAAGGCGGGGATGTGGAACCGCGAGCGGCTCCCGACCTTGCTGCGCTTCCTGCGCGTCGCTCACGCCGACCCCATGCACCCGTCGGAGATCGTCACCCGCATCGCCCAGACCACCGACGAAGACGCGGCGCGCGAGGTGCTCATCGAGCGGCTGCGCGACGTGAACCCGCTGCTGATGCGCGAGATCCTGCTGCGTCTCGACGAGCGCGTTCATTCCAGCAACGAGATCCTGAAGTACCTGGACTCCTTCGCCTACCCAGGCGCCCGAGTGGGCGGACCTCAGACCCACGCCTGGATGAACATGGCCCAAGGCCTCGGCCTGTTCCGGCCGCTCGGCATCCGCCTGGCGCTGACCGACCGAGCCAAGGCCATGCTGCCCTGGGCCAAGGACTTCGACATCGACGACTTCCTCGAGGAGGACACCGACGAGGCCCCCGCGACGGCGCCCGAGGTCGTGCCTTCGGTGTCGCAGACCGTCGAGGTCACGACCGAGGCCGCCCCCGCGCCGGTCGCCCAGCGGGTCGCGCCGACGCCGCCCCCCGCGCCCGCGCCCAGCTCCCCTGCCCTGCCGTCGCCGCTGGGGACCGGGCCGTCCCTGCCAACGCGCCGCTTCGCCACCACCGGTCGCTTCGCCGACGACGTGCTGCAGACCACCACCGACCGATTGGTCGCCTGGTGGGTCGAGCGCGAGAAGACGACCGAGGCGCCGAAGGTCTGGTTCGGGGTCGACGGCGAGTCCTGGCAGGAAGACGCGGAGCGCGCGCTCTTCCGCCTCGCGGTGGGCGCGGCCCTGACGTTCCGCCACCAGGCCGGCGCCTTCGACGAGCTCGACCGCAGCGGCGCCATCGAGGCGCTCTACGAAGGCACGGTCGACGACATCCCCGCCGTCGTCGACGCCCGCGCGCTGATGCTGACCTCACTGGTGGCGCGGCGGCTCGCCGAGCACCCGACCGCCGCCGCCACGATCGAGAAGTGCACGTCGGCGGAAGCCGTGATGGACGCCCTGGAGCAGACCGTGGGGCGCGGTCTCTTCTCACTCGAGCTCTTCTGGCTGGTCCGTGAGCTCGCGGCCCTCGGCGTCCTGCGGGTGAGCGGGCTCGCCGCCTACTCGGCGCTGCCGACGCGTGCCGTCCGCGACGCGCTGTTCCGATTCGGGTTCCTCGAGTCGCCATACGCGCCGGACGGCGCTGCCCTCACCGCGGCTGCGGCCGCGGCGTCCTCGGCCGCGGGTGGCGCCGCCCCAAGCGACGAGGCGCTCGAGGCCTTCGCGCTGGCTGCGGGCTGCGCATACAGCTGCCCCAACCGGAAGCGCTGCGACCTGCCTTGCCGGGAGCGCGCGGAGTAGATCGCCCGTTGCTCGACCGAATCCGCCGGCTCCTGAGTCGAGACGACGACGCGCCTGAAGAGGAGGACGCCGAGCCCAGGGACGCGGAGTCCTCCGCGCCAAATCTCCTGCTCATCTCCGATCTGCACCTCGGCGAGGCGTGCAAGGAGCACTCGCGCATCGAGTACCTCAAGCGCGGCGCGGAGCTCGACGCCGACCTCTGCGCCTTCCTCGACTACCACGCGCGGCACACGCCGAACGGGCGGCCCTGGAGGCTGGTCTTCGGCGGTGATCTGCTCGACTTCCTCCAGGTGACGATGACGCCGGAAGGCGCGACGGACGAAGAGCGCCGGTTCGGGTTGTCGACCCGCGAGGAGGACTCGCGCTGGAAGCTGCAGCGCCTGATGGAGCGCCACCGTCGCGTCTTCGTCTACCTGGCGGACTTCATCGGCTGCGGCCACCGGGTCGAGATCATCCAGGGCAACCACGACGAGGAGCTGTTCTGGCCGGCCGTGCAGCGGACCCTCGTGGAGGGCCTCGTCGAACTCTACTTCGGCGGCGAGCGGCACCACGGCGAGCTGACGCCGGACGTGTTCGCGCAGCACATCCGCTTCCACCCGTGGTTCTACCTGGAGCCGGACGTCCTCTACTACGAGCACGGGCACCGCTTCGACCGCCTGTGCGCGACCCCACCCCAGCTGTGCCCGTTGCAGCCGCTGGCCCAGGACGAGCTCACGCAGCCGATCAGCGCCTTCGCCATCCGCTACTTCGCGAACCTCGAGCGGGGCTTCACGACCCACGACAAGGAGCATTGGACCGTCCCGGACTACGTCCGCTACTACCGCACGCTCGGGCAGAAGCAGATCCTCGACGTCGCCGGGCATTACATCGGCTTCGCTCTCCGGACCTGCCAGTACATGTGGCGCAGCGGGCGACTGCGCAACGAGCAGGCCGACGCCGCCCACGAGACGCGCCTGCTCGAGCACGTCGAGGCCGGCCCGCTCGACGAGAAGACCGTGCGCGCGCTCGACGCGATGAGCGCCCGCTCGATCATGACCCAGCCCTTCGGGGTCTTCACGATCCTGGCCTTCTGGGAGCAGGCGGTCCTGCTGTCGGTGAGCGCCACGATCACCCTCGCTCTGCTGACGAGCTTGCCCTGGTACGTCGAGGCCTTCGGCATCGCCGCCACCCTCGCCGGCAGCCTCGCCTGGGCGCAGTACAACCGGAAGCGGTTCCCGGGTGACATCAAGGAGCGCCTCGACGGGATCGCGCAGACCATCTCCGAGCTCGTCGACGTGCCCGTCGTCGGCTTCGGCCACAGCCACGGCGCGCTCCGCCAACGTCTGAGCCACGACCATCGTGCGTTTTACGTCAACACCGGCAGCTTCCTGCCAGTCGAGCGCCCGCCGCACGGACCGGACCGGCCGTGTTGCTGCCCCCAGACCTTCGTGACGATCCTGAATGGCGGCGCCTACGACCGACCGAAGCCGGTACTCCAGCGCTGGTGCACCGTACGCCGAGCCCCCGCGGATATCTGATCCTCAACCGATCTGGGGGTTGGTGGTCTCTTCGCGCTCGAAGACGCCTGTGTCGACTTCGTTCTCGCTCGTAGGGGCCAGGCGAATCGCCTCCATCTCGAGGGCCCGCTGGGTGTCCTCCACCCACTCCGGTCGCGAGTCCGACGACCAGAAAGCGTCGTCGCTCTTGACCGGTTTGGAGTCGGGTGCCGCCCCGCCGTCCGTCCGCCGCCGCCGTGTCTCCAGCCACGCGTCGATCTCGCCGACTGGATCGACGATCTCGCGGGTCCCGGTGAAGTGGCCGACATCCACGAGGCGCGTGTACTGACGGCCGTCGGTGTCCTCTGTCGAGTGCAGCTCCGTGAGGTCGTACTCCCGGTAGAGCTCGGACGACTCGATGCGCTCACGAGCGAAGACGCGGCTCTGAAAATGCGCCACGCGCGCCGTGTCGAAATCCGGATAATTCCTCACGCGCCACTCGGCCAGCGCGTCCGCGAATTCGCGGGCGCTCTCGAACCGGTCCGCCGGGCGCTTCTGGATGGCCCGGTCGACGAGCGCGTCGAACGCCGCGTCCACTCCGTCGGCGGCCTGGCTGGGGGGGTCCGGCTGCTGCTCGCGCACGGCCACCATCAACGCTGCGTCGTCCGGGGCATGGAACGGCGAGTGTGAGGTGACCGCCGAGTACAGCACCGCGCCCGCCGCGAAGACGTCCGATCGCCGGTCGAGGCGTTTTCCGAGCGTCTGCTCGGGGCTCATGTACTTCAGCTTGCCCTTGATCACGCCGTGGCGCGTGATCGCGCGGCTCATCTTGGCCTTCGCGATGCCGAAGTCGATGAGCTTCACCTGGCCGGTGTAACCGATGAGGATGTTCGACGGGCTGAAGTCGCGGTGGATGATCTCGAGCGACCCGCCGTTCTCGTCTCGCTGCTCGTGCGCATGGTGCAGCCCGCGCAGGGCCTGCTCCACGGCGTAGGTGGCGATGTCCGGGGGCAGCGAGGTGTCCCGCTCACGACACCGCAGCACGGTCGAACGCAGATCGGCGCCGTCGATGAACTCCATCGCGAGGAAGTACTCGTCCTCGACGACGCCGAACTCGTAGATGCGCGCGATATTCGGGTGTTCGAGCAGCGACGTGATGCGCGCCTCGTCCACCAGCATGACGACGAACTGGTCGTCGGCCGTGTAGGCCGGAAGCAAACGTTTTATGGCGACCTGATGCTCCACGCCGTCGGCTCCGGTGACGACGGCGCGATAGATCTCGGCCATGCCACCGGACGAGACCCGGTACAGCAGCCGATAGGGTCCCAACCACCTGGGCCTACGCACTTCTCCAGAGTAGGCAGGAGGCCCGCTCAGTTGCAATGGACGCCCCTGAATGCTATCTCCGAGCTGGTTTTCAACCTCCCAAAACGGTGAGAAATGCAACGCGTTCTCTTCGCCTCCGTGGGGCTCTGTCTCCTCCTGATTGCGTGTCAGCGCGAGGCGTCCGCAGAGCAGGCGCCGGCCAAGACGCCAGACGCCCCCGCCACGAAGAAGGCGCCCACCGCGCCGCCGCCGGGGTTCGTCGCCACCGGCGCAGTCGCCGAAAAACCCGCCGAGAGCTACATGGTTCGCATCGTTCCCGGCGACGCCAAGGCCGGTCAGTCCGGTACGAGCGTAGTCGAGGTGACGCCGTCGCCCGGCTACAAGATCAACCTCGAATTCCCCAGCCGCCTGAGGCTCGAGCCGACCGCTGGCGTCAAGCCCGCCAAGGAGCAGTTCGGCAAGGAAGACGCGGAGGTCACCGAGAAGGTGCTCCGCTTCAATGTCGCCTTCACGCCCGCGAGCGCCGGCAAGCTGAAAATGGCCGGCACGGCCGATTTCAGCGTCTGCAATGACAGCACCTGCAAGCTGATCCGTGACGAGAAGCTGGCGTGGGAGGTCGACGTCAAGTAATCGACGTCGTATCCCGCTTCCCGACGTCGGAGCGCCGCGTTGGCCCGCCAAAAGAAATCCCGCAAATTCCTCGCGCAGACGGTCGAGCGCACCCAGGCGCGCTTCGCCGAGGAGAAGTCGCTTCTCTCGTTCCAGGAGTACCTGGACGTCGTCGCCGCCTCGCCCGCCGCGCAATCGCGCGACGCGGCGACCTATCTGCGTGACGTCTTCCTCCACTACGGAACCGAGACGTTCGAGCGCCCGTACGGCCGCTTCACCCGCTACAAGCTCTTCGATGCGCCCTTCGACAACGGCGAAGACCGCCTGGTCGGCCACGAGGCGGCCCAGGAAGCGGTCTTCGGGCTCATCAGCGGCTTTGTCTCGGAGGGGCGCGTCAGCAAGCTGATCCTGCTGCACGGACCGAACGGGAGCGCCAAGACGAGCTTCATCAGCTGCCTGATGCGCGCGATGGAGGACTACAGCCGTCTGCCCGAGGGCGCGCTCTACACGTTCAACTGGGTGTTCCCACCAGCCAAGCTCGAGAAGGGCGGCATCGGGTTCTCCAGCGAGCGCAAGTTGGAGGATCTCGACAGCTACGCGCACCTCGCAGAAGGCGAAGTCGACGCGCGCATCCGCAACGAGATTCGCGACAACCCCCTGCTGCTTCTGCCGCGCGCGGCCCGGCTCGAATTGCTGGGCGAGCTGCTGGGGGCGAACGTCCCGATCCCCGAGAACCTGGCCCAAGGCGAGCTCAGCCCGAAGGCGCGAGAGATCTACGAGGCGCTGCTGCGGGCCTATAAGGGCGACCTTCGCGAGGTCCTCAAGCACGTCCAGGTCGAGCGCTTCTACGTGTCGCGCCGCTACCGTCAGGCGGCGGTCACCGTCGATCCGCAGATGCGCGTCGATGCCAGCGTGCGGCAGGTCACGGCCGACCGCAGCCTGGGGGCGCTGCCGCCCGCGCTGCACAACCTGACGCTCTTCGAGCCCCACGGTGACCTGGTCGAAGCCAACCGCGGGATCATCGAGTACAACGACCTGCTCAAGCGGCCGCTCGAGGCGTTCAAGTACCTGCTGTCGACGTGCGAGAACGGCACTGTCCGGCTCGAGACGATGAACCTCTATCTCGACGCCGTCTTCATCGGCAGCTGCAACGCCGGCCACCTGGACGCGTTCAAGGATCTGCCGGACTTCGCGAGCTTCAAGGCGCGCATCGAGCTGGTCCAGGTGCCGTACCTGGTCGACCACGAGCTCGAGCGGCGCATCTACGCGGAGCAGACGAGCGGGCCGGCCATCCGCAAGGCGATGGCGCCGCACACCGACGAGGTCGCCGCCATGTGGGCGGTGCTCACGCGCCTGGTGCGTCCTGACGCCGAGCGGTACCCGTCGTCGGTGCGGAAGGTGCTCAGCGCCCTGAACCCCGGTCAGAAGGCCGAGCTCTACGCGAAGGGCCGGCTCCCCGCGGGCCTGACGCGCGATGCCGAGAACACGCTGCGGGCGCTGATCCCCGAGCTGTACGAGGAGCGGCGCACCAACGACCGCTACGAGGGCCGCTTCGGCGCGAGCCCCCGCGAGCTCAAGGCGGCGCTGCTCAGCGCGGCGCGGCGCCCAGGCTTCAAGTGTCTCTCGCCAATCCCGCTGTTCGAGGAGCTGCGCACGCTCTGCGAGCAGACCTCAATCTACGAGTTCCTGCGGCTCAAGCCGGACGGCGACTACTACAAGCCGGCGGCGTTCATCGAGTTGATGGAGGCGTGGTACCTCGACGTCGTCGAGGAGGAGCTGCACCAGGCGATGGGCCTCGTCGACCGGACCGCGACCTCCGATCTGCTGGCCCGCTACATCGACCACGTGACCCACTTCGTGCGCCGCGAGAAGCGGCACAACCCGATGACGGGGCGCTACGAAGACGCGGACGAGAAGCTGATGACCGATGTCGAGGGGCGGCTGGGTCTGGGCGAGAAGTCCCTGACGGAGTTCCGTGAGGGCATCATGCACCGCATCGCGGCGTGGCGGATGGACAACCCTGAGGGGGCCCTTGTCTACGACCACATCTTCGCGGAATACGTAAGCAAGCTGAACGACGCCTTCTACGAGGAGAAACGAAAGGTGGCCGAGCGTGTGAAGCACGACCTGCTCACCTTCCTCGTCGATGGAGGCAGAGGGCTCGACGACGACGCCAAGGGGCGCGCCGAGTCGACACTGGAAGCGCTCGAGCGTGACTTCGGCTACTGCCGCGACTGTGCGGTCGAGGTGGTCGGGTTCGCGCTCAAGCAGGAACATAAGGACGCGAAGGAATGAAGCAGCGTCTCGAATTGGGCGTCGCCCTGTTGGTCCCAATACAACCCCACCACCATCGCGTTGTTGCGCTTGTTTTGGGACTGGTTTGCGGATTCGCATCGCCTGCGCTCGCGCAGGACTACCAACGGCGCATTGACGACTATCAGGCAGCAGCCACCGAGTTCTCGACCAAGGAAGCCAAGGGCCAGGCCGCGCTCGAGCTCGGCACGCTCCGCGAGTGGATTGGCGAGGCCCGCGCTTATTTGCGCGAGGACGACGAGGACGCCTTGAAGCGGACGCTCGACCGGGCGCGCGTGCAGTCGCGGCTCGTCGACGCGTTGATCCGGCGCGCCACGGCCGAGGCCGAAGCGCGCACGGCGCACGAGGCGGCCGACGCCAAGGAGAACGAGGCCGGCAGCCTGCGCAACGAGGCCCAGGCGCTCGAGCAGAAGCTCGCCGCCCTCGAGCAGAGCGCTCAGCAGCCTCAGGAGGCGCCCAAATGATGCGCGCAACCCTCCTCGTCGCC